>Ga0268289_100050_pt1 | contig 90978 bp, 95 predicted proteins | sample MetspNORM_FD_191340 | JGI IMG/M metagenome (GOLD analysis project Ga0268289, IMG submission 191340) | Soil microbial communities from San-Diego area, Southern California, United States - Methylocaldum sp. NOR-M | ecosystem: Environmental > Terrestrial > Soil > Desert | place: USA: California... | reverse complement strand
TGTTCTGTACCTGGGTCAGGTCGTTGCCGGTGTAGGTGAACTTGACCTGGACCCCGCTGGCCTCTTGGAAGGTGGCGATCCGGCCGGCCGCGTTGAAGGTGAGCTGGTCGCGGTGCAGGGTTTCGTAGGAATAGGTGGCGTCGGCGTTCTTGATCAGCCGCGCCGCGTTACCGGGGGGTGCGTTATAGGTGCCGTCCGGCAGCTTGACGAAGACCTCGCCGTTGAGGCCTTGCTTGACGATCACGGTGTTGCCGATCAACTGGTCGCCGAACCAGCGCTGGCCCAGGGTGGCGATGACCATCTTGTCCAGCGGCTTGGCGGTATCGCTGAGGAGGTCGAGGGCCACCAGCTTTTCGACGAGGGTGGTCACCGCATCGAGGGCGGAGTCTTCGCCGAGGCCCTGGAAGCCGTCCGAATTCACCGTGGCGGACGCGGCGAGGTTGTGGGTCCAGCCCTTGCCCAGGGGGCCGGCCTGGGTGCGCAGGCCGGAGCTGTAGAGCTTCCGGAAGTTGAGCGCGTGCGGGAAGGCGCCCGTGCCGACGGTCATGTCCTCGTGGGCGTAGACGAAATGGCCCTTGGCCATGTCGATGGGGTCGTTGAAAAATCTCCCGATCGTTTGCAGCAGGCTGCCGTTTTGAGCCGGCATGCTGTTCTGTGTGGCCGCGGTGTAGGCCGGTTGAGACAACGATGTGGTCGAAAACCCGCCGGCCAGACCGCCGCCGATGATGGCGCCGATCCCCCAGCCGCTGGCGTCAGCCCGGATGTCGAAATACCCCACGCCCGACCAGCTGTTCTCGGCCAGATTGCAGCGGGTCGGCAGGATCAGGCGACGGCCGGCGTTGACTGCGTTCTGGAAGGTGCTGAGCCAGGCCGAACAGGCCACCAGGTTGGGCTGGACGACGCTCGTGTAGTTGGTCGATTTGGCATCGTAGATGCGGTCGTTGTTGGTCGCCGCGAGGTCGATCAATTTGACCGTGGAGACCGCACTGACGCCTGCGGTCTGCTGGACGGACGTGGATTCGAAGATGCTCGAGTGCATCGCGTCGCTGTAGAAGGCCGCGGCCTCCTTGGCGGCATTGGCCGTCTGGCTGACGACGCTCAGGAAGTTGCCGGGCAGGTCGACGTAGGGGGCGGTGTTGTAGCCGGCGATGCCGATCTGGTGGTGGAACAGGGTATTGGTTTGCGCCAGTCGGTCGGTGAGGTAGTCGGAGGCGTTGACCTGGGCGATCCAGGTGGACGAGAGCACCGCGAGGCTGGACCCCAGCACCAGCTCGGAGGTGTCGGCGATGCCCGCCGCCTTGGCTTCATCCAAACGCTTCTGATGTAACTCCACCAGCCCTCGGCCCGCAGGCCCCCAGCCGTTGCCGACCAGGAACGTCCCGCCGGCCTTGATCTGCTGGGTGAACGCCTGATTGGCGAAGGTTTGCGCGTAGGCGCCATGGGTGATGGTGAAGCTCACCGTGCCGACCGTGCCGGGCGTTACCGCCGTGCCGGTGGCCTGGGCAGCGCCATCCAGCATGAGCACCGGCTGGTTGGAGGCGTTGTAGGTGATCGTCAGGCGTTTGCCGTAGATCGCATCCGAACTGTAGGTCTTGTCGATGCCCTGGTATTGGATCCTTAAGGTGGGTCTGTAATTGGCGGGGATGTCCGCGGTCCATTCGGTCAAGGCCACCGAGGTGTCCTGGTAGGGCAAGCCGGTCTGGCGCAGGCTGCCGCCGGTGTGGGGGTTGATGGTCTTGCCGCCGACTGCGTCGTCCACGGTGCCGGCGGGCAGGTTGGTGCGAAGATAGTTCGTCAGATTGGTCGCATAGGCGGTGAGATTGTTGCGGATGTTGGTGCGGTTGACGCCCTGGATATAGTCCGCGGTGATGGTCGCGCCGCTCCGCGCCTGGGTCAGATAGGTGGAGGCGTTGTAGCCGCTGGCCGTGGCCAGGTTGATGCCGGCCTTGATCGTGTGCGGCTTGAAGCTCGGATCGAAGTGGTAGGCGGTTCCGCCGAGGGTCGCTTTCACCCACACATGGTCGATCTTGATGCTGACTAGTGCCGCGGTCGAACCGGGACAACTGCCCGCCGCCGTGGCGGTTACCGAAGCGATCGGCACCTGGCCGTTGGCGAGCAGGTTCAATACGGCGCACACGTTCGAGGTGTCGATGCCGAGCCAGTCGTGGATCTGGGCGGCGGTCAGGTTGATGCGCCCCTTGACATAACTGGCGGTATAGCCGGCTTGACGCAGCAGCGACACCATGAGAGCCGCCTGGTCGAAGGCGGTGCCCTGGTTGTCCAGAATGGTCCCGAGCGCACCTTTCTGCACGCCCCACACCGGATAGTATTCGATGTTGTTGCGCACGTATTCGTAGATCAGGTCCGGATCATTGCGCAGCGCTCTCGCCAACTCGGCGATCGAGGCTGGGCCGGCCGGGGCGGTGTCGCCGGCGACGCGCAGGGTGGTCGAGAGCTCCCCCGATGTCCCGTCCGGCTGGTTCAGGCCAGCGGGCACCGGCCGGGACTGGATCGCCTGCTCGGATTCCTCGGCCGTCACCGGCGAGAAGATCGCCCGGTTGATGCCGGGCAACGATTCCACGGGGCGTGCCGGCGCCTTGGCCGGGGCGGCGGGCTTGGCCTTGCCGAAGGCCGGACTCGACTCGTCCACCACCGCCGGCACGCCGCCGCCGAAACTGACGTTCCCGTCGGCCGCGAGCGGACCGCTGAGAACCGACAACGCCAAAAAAATCGACACGCTGAGCTGTCGCCACATCTTCCTATCTCCCCTAATGTGTCCGGTGAGGCCAACGCCCTCGAAAATGGATTCAATTCACGAAAATACGCCCGCAAGCCTCTGACCGGTCCAACTGACGTGGATCGGCCGCGAAGCTGACTTGAGACGTGGGAAAAAAACCGGATGGCGCGGCCGATCAGCTCGGCGCTCCGGTCACCAGATGGCTGGTGCGGTTGCCCGCCGCATCATAGCTGTAGGTGATGACCACCCCGTTGCTGTAGGTAGCGGTGATCACCCGCCCCAGCGTATCGTAGGTGTAGGTCACGGACCCGGCCCAGGCCGGGCCGGCCAGAGATGCCGCGACAGCGGCGCTTGCGATGATCGATGTGTTAGCCCTGGCGCCCAAACACGCCCCGGCCTTAAGAAGGCTGGAAAAGATTGACATCCTAGCGATTCCTTGTATCCCAGTAACAAAGCGTTCTGACAGCGAAGAGTCCTGTCAGACCGGTCTTTCCGGTCTCCTGGCTGGGAACGGCCACACCGTCTGACGGATTCCTAGCGCGCACAATTTTTCCAGTGGCCCCGGTCAGTCGCAAGTCGGAAAAGGCTGATTTTGGTGTGCGCTTTTACTGACAGTGTGTACGCATTGGCCGACACCGCGAGGCGATCACGGCCAACCGGGACTCAAAGCCGGCAGCTGGTTCTTTGAGAGGTATAGCAACTACGCTTTTCCACCAAAGCTGCGGTCTACGTGGCGATCTGTGACAGCGCCAGGCTCTTGTTTTCATTCGCGAGGCGATGAACTGCACGCAAGGTATTGACATCCTTCCCCGCCTGAAGTTGGGGATTCCCGAAGACAGACCTAGAGAGATTCATAGAATCTCCGCAAGGAAACCCCTGACTTGAGTCAGGGGAGGAATTGCGGGTGCGCGAAGCGCACCATGTGGTGTACACTGTATCGCATGGTCGAAGTAGTCACGAACCGTAATTGTGTTTACCAAACAGCCTACCATGTGATCTGGTGTCCGAAGTATCAGCGCGATGTGCTGACCGGAACGGTTGCTGAGGAAACGGGGGCAATGCTAGACGCGATTTGCATGGAACGGGGATGGCCGGTGATCTCCAAGGAGATTCAGCCGGATCACATCCACCTGTTTGTCAGCATCCCGCCTGCCATTGCCGTAGCCGATGCCGTCAAGGTGCTCAAGGGTGTCACGGCCCGCCGTCTGTTCCAGACGTTCCCGGCGCTGAAGAAGCGGCTGTGGGGCGGAAGCTTGTGGTCGCCGTCGTACTATGTTGGCACGGCGGGCAATGTCAGCGCCGAGACCATCCGTTGCTACATCGAACGTTCCGAGCATGTCACTAAGAGGCGATAAGCGATGATGCGCACGGCGTCGATCCGGCTGGAATTGAGCGCGGCGCAGGCCGACGCGCTCGCTCGCCTGCGAGCGTCTTACGCGGATGCGTGCAACCGTCTTGTTCCCATCGTGCGCGAGTACCGTCTGTGGAACCGCGTCGGTCTGCACCAGCGGACCTATACGATGCTGCGCGAAGCGACACCGCTGGGCAGCCAGATGTGCTGCAACGCCATCTTCTCGGTGTGCAAGGCGTACAAGGCGCAAAAAGAACTCGGTCGCATCAGGAAGGACGCGCCGGTTCCCGGAATCCGCTTCGACCGCGCCAGCGTCCACTTCGACAAGCGCACCTATTCCCTCAAGGGCGAGACGGTCTCGCTCTATACCCTCGATGGGCGCATTGAGGTGCCAATGCGCCTTGGCGAACACCAGCGCCGCATTCTCGAATCCGGCAAGCCGAAGGAAGCGGAGCTGGTCTTTCGCAAAGGGAAATGGTTTCTCAACCTCGTCGTCGAGTCTGGCGACGTTGAACCCGTGGCATCCGGCCCCGTGATGGGCGTGGATGTCGGAGAAAACAACCTCGCCGCCACCAGTACGGGCAAGGTCTTCGGCGGCGAGCATCTGCGCGACCGGCGCGACCGTTACCTTGCCCTGCGCCGTCGTCTTCAGTCCAACGGCAGCCAGAGCGCGAGACAAAAGCTCCGGCAGGTCTCCGGCAAGGAGGCGCGGCATGTGAAGCACATCAACCACGAAACGAGCAAGGCCATTGTTCAGGCGGCAATCCAGGCCGGTGTCGCCAAGATCACGATGGAAGACCTGACGCATATCCGGGAGCGGATCAAGGCGGGCAAGCGCATGCGTGGCCGCCTGCACCGCTGGGCATGGCGGCAGTTGCAGACCTTCGTCGAATACAAGGCGAAAGTGGCGGGCATCGCTGTCGAGTATGTCAGCCCGGCCTATACCAGCCAGACCTGCTCGTGTTGTGGAGGGTTGGGGAAGCGCTCGAAACACCGTTTCGAGTGCCCTCACTGTGGTCTCCGGGCGCACAGCGACTGTAACGCCAGCCGGAACCTTGCCCGGATTGGCGAGATCGCCGTCTCGCCAAGGGCGGCTGTAAATACGCCTGATGTCGGGAGTGTGGATATGGGCAACCATGTCTGCGCTTCACAATAAAGCCTGCGACTTCAGTCGCGGGTTATTTACGTTCTTGGTCCACGACCGACTAGACGCCAGCCGGTTCCCGTACCATGTTCAGGGCGGTGTCATGCCGCCCGTCCGCCGGAGCCTCAAGAACCAACGGACAGCACAAGCCTACCCAATCACGGATATTCATCGCGGCATTGGCGTCGGCGTGTGCCTGCCGACCGCAGCGTTCGCAACGGTAGGCGTGTTTCTTCCTGCGGTTGATATGCCCGCAGGCGTGGCACGTTTTGCTGGTGTAGGCAGCTGGAATCTTTTCAATGGCTATGCCCGCCAGTTGCGCCTTGTAGCCGGTAAAAGGCCCGGACGCCCGCGGTTCAACGGGAATCCGGTTTCATTCGTTATGCCGACAGGCCGCAGGCCCGGCAATCAGAACAGCGACGTCCCTTTCGTCAGACCGCGAAAAAGACAGGCACGGTTCACACGTTGAGGAACGGCGCATGCATTGGCGCGCGTTCCCGATAACCGCTACAACAGACGGACTTACTCGCCGCCGTCATCGATGTCGCCATCCTCCACTCTACTTTGTTCAAGCCGTCGGCAGACCGCGACGATGATGCCCTCCATGGCTTCCCGCCAAGGGCCTATCATCCGGTACGGCCGTCCATTACGGCGATAGAAGGCGACCATCCCGAGCCGCTGCCGCAGCCAGGGATCGCGCTGAAAACGTTCCCGCATCAGCTGGACGTATGCCTCGTCGTCGCCCTCCCAGCCAGACGGCGGGGCGAACGGATTGCCCGGATAACCGCCCGGAGCCGTATCCACGAGCGTTGTATCGACGATGCCCATGTCTTACCCCTCCTAAGCGGCGCGCCGACCGGCCGATCGCGAGAACGGGAACCCGGACGGACCCTGTGTCACCAGAACGTCCAGCCAATCGACGCCCTCCCCTTCGGCTGGCCGGAACCGGTCCGGCAGCCAGATCTCGGCCGCCAGGCCGCGATCGGACATACGCTTCCATAGCCCTTCCGCCGCCTCGAGGCCTGCGCGCTTACCTTTTCGGAGCGGATCGTCGTCCGCCCAGATCAGGAGCTTGTCAACGCCTTCCGGCGGCTCGAACGATTTCATCAGCGCCGCGTTGAGCGTGGCCCAGGTCGGAAGGCCCGTCGCCTCTTGTACGGCGAGGGCCGTCTCGATTCCTTCGGCCACCCCCAGCAGGCGATCCGGCACACTCAGCCGAATGGCCGCCCCGGACAAGCGTTTCCCGTCCGGAACCGGCATCAGCTTCTTCGGCGATTCGACCGGCGCTTTCCGGCCGTCGGGGGTCAGAAAGGTCCGATGAATCGTCACCGGTTCGCTGGCTGAGGACAAGACCAGGCCGAGCATGGCCGGGAACACGCCGACCAAGCGTCCGTCCTCGGTCCAGTACTGAAGCGCCGGATGGTACTTCAGGTGGGTCAGGTCGGACGCTCTAACGGCCAGTCCCCGATGAGCCAGATATCGGCGCAGGGGCTCCGCATCCGGATGATCGACCGGCCGTGCGGCGCGCCAGATGGCACGGAGGACGTTCCGGGTTCTCGTATCGTTCGTGCGAACGACCGGGCGCGTGGCCGGACGTCGGCGGACGCGCATGCCCGGCTTCGCGCCGACCAGCCCCAGAGCATTCGCCACGGCTTCGAGGGTATCGGGAAAACGCCATTCCTTGAGCCACATCAGGAGCGAAAATCCATCCGGATAGGCGCCGCAGGTGTTACAGACGCCGCCCCCGGTCTGTTCGACATCCCGATACAGCCGAAAGCCGTCGCGTCCGCCGTGGACAGGACACGGCACATGCCTTCCGGGCCTCGCTAAGGCGGCCTCCAGTTCCGGCGCGAGAGCACCCAGGACGGTCAGCCAGGCGCCGCGGGCCGCGTTCCGCACCTCCCAGGATTCCAGAGATGATCGAGTCGTCATGCTGTGTCTCCTCTTGAAAAAAGAAACCCCGCCATCGGGATTTCCTTCAACGTCCGCCGGGGCGCTGAAGGAAACCCCGGCGTACGGGGCGGATTGCTCGAAATCCACCCGGAGGAGACAGATTTCCCCTGACGGGGAGCGCGTCTCCCCCAGGGGGTCAGATGTTTGAAGGGCGTGGCGGCTGACCACGCGCAACGAAAGTACCGTTCGTTTGGGGATCGGCCGGTGGGTCCGGCTCAGATCCCCAAACTTTTGCGAACCGCTTGCCTGGCTTCCGGGTAAGGCAAGCCAGGGCAGCAATAACCTCTGAACGCAAGCACACGAATAACGGCCGCCTTATGCAGCAGCGTCATCCGGTCCGCATGATGACGCAACACGGCGACCAGATCGTCGGTTGACGACTTGCACGCCGCGACCACGAGACTGTGGAAACGGCGCCGGCGTTCTGATTGACTCATGACAGCCTCCGTTATTGGCAGGGGTCCGGGGGCGTCATCCCCGTCCGGGAACACGCGACCCCGGACGGGTTGATACAACGTCGGTGAGGTTAGTCGGCCCGCTTGAAAAACACGGCGGTGCCCGGTTTTCCTCGGCCGACGAAGGTTTTCCCGCTTCGGCGGAAGTAGAGACGCTGGCCGGTTCGAGAGGCTTCGGCGATGCGGTCGCCGGTCCACGTGGACACGATGATCGAACCGCCCAGTGCCTCGGCGGGGTAGAACACGGCGCCCTGACCGACCTCGCAGGTCTCGTCGAGCCCTTTGATTTCGGCTGCACTCAGGGCACGGTTGTGAAGCTCCGCCTCCCCGGGGATCACATCGACTCGCCCGAAGGTCGGTTCAAAAACACCGTGACCGGCGGCGACCAGAAGATAGCCGAGGCAGCGCTCGATCCCCTGATCCTCATAGGTGATCAACGAGCCTAAGTTGTGAAGCGCGGCTCGCGCCGGTGTCCGGCGTTTCTTAGATGTTTTCATGAAAAGCTTCTCCGATCGTTGAAAAACCGGAGAAGCGCTCCCACCGGGGAAGCGTTTCCCCGGTCGGGTGATGAAAATGGCCGTCGCGCGCCTGAAAAGGCGCTGCGGCTGTTACGGCTAGCGGAGTTCCCTACAGCAGACCGTGTTCAGCGAAGGAATAGACCGCGTCGGCACCGACGATGAAATGGTCGAGGACGCGGATGTCCAGCAGATTCAAGGCGGTTTTGAGCCGCTCGGTGATAGCCTTGTCCGCCTGGCTGGGTTCCGCCAAACCGGACGGATGGTTGTGACAGAAAATCACCGCCGCCGCATGGCAGTCCAGTGCCATCTTGACCACCTCGCGCGGATATACGCTGGCGGCGTCGATGGTGCCGTAAAACAACTCCGAGAATGTGATCACTTTGTGTTGATTGTCCAGAAACAGACCGGCGAAGACTTCGCGGTCGTACTCGGCCAGTTTCAGCTGAACGGCGTCCCGTGCTGTATCCGGCGAGGTCAAGGCGGCTCCCCGACGGAATTTGGCGGCGATGCGGCGTTTGGCCTCGGCGATGATGAGATCGGAATCGGCAGGAATGTAGCCCCCTATCCGATCGCGGATATATAGAGTTGTGCTCATGGGATTCTTCCTCAAAAATCGGAGAAACCCATGCCCCGTCGGAGATTGGGTCTCCCCGATGGAGATTGAACATCCGTCCTGCTTACCAGAACGGAGGATAAGGACTTACCGGGTCAGGCCCAGTAGAGTTCCCAGCAGAGTAATCGCATCCTTGTTTACGATCAGAATGGCGAACAGGAGCACCAGAAAATAGATGGTGAACTTCTTGTCCAACTGGACCAGGTCCGCCTTGGTTGCCATGCGCGGCTCCCAGCCGTCGATTCGGGCATCGACCCGACCGATTACGGCAAGTAATTCCCTGCGCAATGATTCAATGTCCTGATGCAGGCTTTCCTTTACCGAGAGGACGTCCTCCTTGCTCGCCAACTCCTTCCGCAGTTCCTCGATGATCTCCAGCTTTTTCTGCTGGGCAACCTCGATGCTGCGGTTTTCGATCAGCGTGAGGCTCGCCTCAATGGCATGCGCCACCTGGCGGCTGTCGTCATGCCCGAAGTGACGTTCTAAGATGTCGTAGATTTCGATCGGCAACGTCATACTTGTGCTCATTTTTGTGCTCCAATCAAAAACGGGAGCACAGCCCCCTTCGGGAAACCGGCTCCCGAAGGGACAACGAAAGTTTAACAACGCTACGTATTGCACGCGAGCCTAGGTTAGGCCGCGCGCGCATTCCGGCGTTCCTGCCGCCGGAGATAGAAAAATAACCGCTCGCGCAACTCGTCAGGGTCACACCCGCAGACGCGGGCACACGTGACGAAGCTGAACGGCTGTTCGTCGTTCGAAGCAATCCACTGAAAAATGGATTGCCGGGTCTCTTCGCCCACGCGGCTATCGCCCAGCGTATGCAGTGTCCGCTGAAGAATGTCTTCGTGGAGCTTGAAGACCGCCTCGTCCGTCAGGCCCCGGAACAGCTCGGCGGGATCTCCACCATTGAGCCCGCCGACGAGCAGCTTGGCCAGCTCGGACTCGCCTTTCCCCGGCCAGCGGCGAAAGACGATTTCAAGCGGCGGCAGCGAGAGGCCATGGTAGCGGCATACGGCCTCATATTCGCTCTCCGTGACGCCGAAGAGATCTTCCGCGATCGCTTCGAGTTTCTTGGCAAATGCTTTGGGTTTCATAACTAATCCCTCCTGCTAGCAAGCCGAAGGGATCAAGCCCCGTCAGGGAGCGATCTCCCTTCGGGGGTTGCAGATTCATCGCTCCGGGGTATCCTGAGTAACCGAACAAACCACGGAGCCTGTTGATGCCATTAAAAATGATCGAGGGCGGCAAACAGCATTACCTTGACGAGGCCTGGAAGGCGATCGAACAATTCGCGATCACCGGCGATCCTTCTCACATGGAAAAGCTCTACGAGATCGATGCGCTCATCGCCCCGCGAGGCCATCTCAGAGCTGTGCCTTTGCACGGCGATTGCCCGCTAAAGGTGTTCTGATGAACGAAAAACGTTTTCAGGTCTTCGACGGCACCAAACAACGCCGTCTTTTGGAAAGGCGCGCGCTGATGGCTTTCGATGTCCCCGACGAAGAATTCGAGGCCTTGCTGGAGAAACTACGCCCTCGTGGGCGTCTTACTCTCGCGTATTGCGCCGATTCTCCAGCCCCGCAACCTCAGATCGAGCTTGAAGCTCTTCTATGACCTTGCCGATCATCCAACGAAGATCTCGCTTCGTCTCGGAATCGGTAAGCGTGCTACTGAGAGCTTGAAGTCTTGCTCGCTCTCGGTTGATTTCAGCGTCTGAGGCTTCCTTTAAAAAGTCAGATAAGTCGATACGAAGTCTTTATCCATGCGTTTCTCCTAGGGCTGAATACCACCGGAGAAACGCCGATCCCGAACCGGGAGGACGTCTCCCGGCGGGATGAATGTTGAATTGACTGCGGGATGTTCCCGCAGGCGTCGGATGACCGGTCTTGACGCACCCGGCTCGGAGAAGGTTCGTTTCCCCGCCGCCTTGTGGCGGAACGCCTGCCAAAGGCAGGATCGACGCCCGTCGAAACGAGCGTCTGAACAATCGGCTTTTCCGCTGGCTTCGCCTGTGGCAAGGACAGGGGAAAAGGCGCCGGCGCGAAGCCGGCGCCTGGGTTTCAAGCCGCGACCAGGAGATCGCGAGACAGCTCGAACAACCGGGCTCGAAGCTCATGGAGCTGCATGATCGAGATCGAACATTCAAAGAGGTGGCTAACCTCGATCCCGAGGCCTATCCCCACCACTTCGATCCCGCTCGCGGCACAGCGGGCGAGAATATCCCGCGTAGCTTCCAGGCAGTCGGGCTCGCCGTCGGTCAACGCCAAAATGAGCTTGCGGGGTTCCCGACAGGCCAGCAATCGGCTCGCGGCATACCAGAGGCCTTGGGCCAGCGGCGTGCCGCCGTCGGTGTCAAAACCGAAATGAGGCGCCCGCTGCCGTACCCGTTGAGCGTGATCCATCACCCGGTAGACGCTGTCGGCACGGCCCTGGTGTCCCGGAAAGGCCGTGACCGCCGGATTCACACCGGGTATGCCTTCCAGCGCCAGGACCAATGCCACGCACGCCTCCCAGGCGATGTCGATTCGCCGCCCCACAGGTTTCTGCTCGTGGACGACCGTGTGCTCCATCGAAGGCGACCGATCCAGAAGCACATGCACGGCGGTATTGGGCGCCGGCTGCGGCGAGCGCCGCTCGAACACCCGCGCATCGCCGGTTGCGAGCCGGTGGAGCCGGTTGCCCGACACCTTGCGGCCCGAGGCCTTCAGGGCCGGTCGGTTCAGCCGGCTCGCTTGCACCAGGCCCTGCAACGTGGCCCGGATTCGGCTCGATTCCCTCACCGTTTTGTCGAGGAGCCCCTGACCGTCCTTCGGTCGGCTCGGTGGCTCGTCGGCCGTCGGAAAGACCAGGCTCGCGGTTTCGGACGCCGTGAGGCTCAACGCCTCCCGGGCGCATTCGAAGAGATCCCGAGCGACATCGCCGGCTCCCGCGGACAGCACCGCCCGAAGGACGCGGGCGGGATCGTCGGCCGCGCCGTCTGGTGGGACCGAGGCCGGTGAGGCACGGCCTCCATCGATCGCTGCATGCGGATCACCCTCCGGCGCAGCGTCGGCAGGCCCGTTCGGGACGTCCGTCGGGGCGCGATCGTCCGAATCGCCCGCCGTAGGATCGGCCTGGGCGGTTCCGGTCGGATCGCCTGCCCCGTTCCGGCCGCCGGAAGCGGATCGCTGCTCTTCGTTCTCCACTTCTTCCTCGATCATGCGCAGGATGCGATCCGTCAGGCTCAGGCACTCCCGCGTTCCGCTCAGCGCCGGAACCTCCGACAGCAGTCCGAACAAACGGGTTACCGCGCCGGTCGGAAACCGGTCCTCCAGCAGGCGTTCCGCCGTATCCGCGAGATCCGACAGGGCCGTTTGTCCGAGTTCCCGCGTCCGAAGGTGGAACAGCAGAAAGCTCTGTAATACCGCTGCCGGATGAGCCTCCGGCGGTGGCACCGCATAATCGCCCGTGTCGATCAGCGTTCGGACCGTCTTCTCGATCGTCAGCCGGGTACCGGGATACCGCTCGGCCAAGCGCCTTTCGATTCGAACATCCTCCAGGACATTGAGGATGGCCTTCCGAATCGGCAGCGAAGCCGCCTGCGCGAAATAGTCGAACGCCGTATAACGGACATGGCCCGCCTCGTGGGCGAGGTAGCCCCAGGCGACGTCCTGGTAGTCCGGATCGTCGCCGTCGTAGGCCGGGACCCGGATGATGTCGCCGTCGGTCCCGGCGTCCTGTCCGCCCACGCGGACCTTGACGCCCAGTTTGTCGCCCAACGCCGCGGCGACGATGGGGAACGCATTGTTTAGGGTTCGATTCGTTTTCATCGTTTTGCCTCCAGAAAAAAGGAGGCAAGCCTCACCCCCGAAGGGGTAAGGTTTGCCCCTTCCAGGGTAAGGTTCAGACGATCGCGACTTGACCGTCGGTCCGACTCGGACTCAGAACCAACAGTCATCCGCCACAGTCGTTACCGCAGAGGGTTCAGGAACGGAACCGAGCGGCTCGGATCCGACGGACGACGCGCCCGGTTCCGGCTCTTCCGCGAGATCGTCGAACAGAGCGAAGTGGTCGATGACCGGGGATACCGATTCGGCCGGGCTATCGTCGCCCGGAACCGAAGCCGGACCGCTCTCGCGCTGCATCGGAAGACTCGGCCCCGGAAGCTGCGCCAACCCTTCCCCGTGACGCTTGATCTTTTCGGGGTCGGACAGCAACAGCGCGGTCGCGATCACCTCGCTGAGGTAGTGCCCTTCCAGCGCGCCGGCTTTCGGGGTCCGGGACAGCAGATCGTCGATCGTCGCGACGACCGGATGAACCCGGCGATCCAGGAACGCCAACCCATCCAGCTTGTCCCGAATCCGTTTGAGGGGACTCAGGGCCTTGCGGGTGACCTTCTGGCGCCCCAACAAGGAGTTCTCGACCAGGTCGTTGGCCTCCTGGGCGATCTCCCGGAACAGGGTTTCGCTCAGTGACCCGACCTTGCGATCGAGCGAGGCGTCGGCTTTGCCTCCGGCTTCCGTCGACTCCGGGTGCGACACCCGGAAAATGACGTAATCGAACCGGAGTCCGGCGGCAACGGCCTCGACCGGATCCACCGCACGGCGGATCGCCTGTTCGAAACGGCGATGTCGCGCGATCCAGGCCTCGACGGTTTGATCGTACCGGGACAGGAACGCGGCTCGGGCCGCCCGAAATCTCACGGCAATCTGCTCCAGTTCGGAACGGATCGCGTCGAGCGCGCCTTCCGGGACGGCAAAGCCGCCGAGGAAGCGCGTGCCGGCCTTGAGGCAGATCCGCTCGCCCTCCTTCTTGAGGCGGTTGAATACCGCGAGCTCGCCGGGATCGACGATTTTCTTCGACCCGAGCGAGGCCAAATCCTCGGGCGGCAACTCGCTGCCGTCCGCCAGGATCAGATCCTCCTTGCGGAGTTTCTTGCGTCCACCCCAGATATGGGCGTCGATTTTGACCACCCGCAGGCGGTCGAGAATCATCGTGGTCTCGTGCATGGTGCAGTCTCCAAAAGTGAAGGAACGCACCGCGCCCCGAGGGCGAATCGACGCGCCCCTTCGGGGTTGAGTTGCAGCACGAGGCAATCGGTGTATCCTGAGAGGATCGCAAACACTTGGAATCCACCATGCCTGTGCTCAAAGTCATTCAAGGCCGGCGCGACGAACTGGAGCGCCGAGTCATCGAGGCTCTATTCGCACCTCGCCCGTATTCCGAAGCCGAATTCGAGGCGCTGACCTCTCCACTGAAGCGGCGAGGCAGAGTCAAGGCCGTTTGCTCTGAAGACGATCCAGCTCGATCCGAGCCAGAATCTCTTCATCGATCAATCTAAGCGCTAGCCTGACATCGGCTTTTCCTTCCCGGGTGGTCACATCGCTCAGAATCGACAACAGTTCTTGCTGTCGGGTTTTGATCTCGTTATCGCTGGCTTCTTCCAGCCAGGCGATAAACTTTTTTACTGTTGATTTATTCATGGCACGTCCTCCAAAAGAAGGGCGCACCGTGCCCCGAGGGCGAATGATGCGCCCCTTCGGGGTTGATGTGAGGAGTCTCCCGTGTTGGCTGAATGGATTCAGTTCCCACCGGGGATCGTCTTGACGTTCAGAGTCGTTCACGGCCGGCGCGATCGCCTGGAGCCGCAGCTCGTGGAAGCGCGCCTTTCAGCCGCCCCTGACTCTCGAAAAAGATCAATTGTGTTAGGCGCGCTGAATAACCTTTGCCGGACCAGATTCCGGTATTTGCACGCACGTCGCGCCTGTCATCCAATCGCATTCTCCAAGATACTCGGCGTCCTCGGTCCTCTGTGCTATTGTTCGCGCCTCTTCAGCCGAATCCGCACGAACAATCATCGAGCGCGGACGCTGATCATCCAGGTGAGATAGTTTCCACATCATCGTCTAATCCCCAATTCAAGCGGACGGCTCGGACACCCGCCGTTGTTTCTAAGTCGGTTCGCCGCCGCTTAATACGGTGATCAGAACCAGCACTCCTGATCCGATTGAATCGCTTCCGTCAGATCGATTCGCGGCTGAAGCAATCCAAGCGCCTCGGCCATCGGTCTGACGCTCTCCAGGTCGATCCCGAACTGGGCCAATACTGGGGTTTCGGTTCGAAGATCGGTCCCGATTTCGAGGCTGTCCTCGGTCGCGATCGAAACCGTCACGCCATCCGGCGCCAATTGCTTCAGGGTCATCATCACGAGCAAGGGCACGACACCTTGAGCCAGCGGAATCGGACCCGCCCCGGCTTCATGTGTTCCCGGAATCCGCCAGTCGCCGATGACGCCCGGTTCGAAATCGGCGCGGTCGCTCCGGCGGCATCCGAGCGCCGCGGCGAGGCGGTCCGCCGCTTCGCTCACCGCATGCCCCCAGGCGAGCAATGGCTCGCGCGGGACCGATCGGCCGATCCGGATGCGCCAGTACAGCGCCTCCTTCGGTGGTTCGGATGTGGAATCGGTCGCGGGGTTCTGATCCAGGGCATGGACCCGCCCTTCCGGGTCGATCCCTACTGGCCCGATGGCGACGTAACCCTTGTTCCGCTTGGCCCGTTCCAGCGCGATCTTGTCGCCAGGCCGAGTCCCGCTCTGCGGCAGGACAGGACCTGTCGGCCCCCAGCGCGTGGTCACGGTGCCGTCGGCGTTCCGCCGCACCGCCCAGTCCTTCGACGAACCGTCCGCGTGCGTGAACCGGTACAGATCGTACCTCTCCATGTCACGCGCTCCGCCAATCGTCGCCAAAGACATCGGCCGCGATCCGGTGGATCGCCAGCCGTTCCTCGGGTTCGGCCCGCAACGCCAAGGCCCGGTCCAGGGCGTACTCCAGGGCATTGGGCGCCCCCTTGAACGCCACCGTCAGCGAGGCCCAGCGGACGAGTCCGCGCGTGGACATCGTGACACTGAGCATCCCGGCTCCCGCATCGCCCCCGACAAAGAGTTTCCGGATCTCGTTCGCGACCCGGATCATCTTTTCCCGGATGACGGTCGGCATCGCCGGCACCGATTTTGCCAGCACGGCGTCTTCCAGTTCCGGCTCCGGATAGCCGATCTCGATCAGCCGGAAGCGGTCCAGCAACGCCAGGTTCTGCCGCAGCACGCCCTGGTAGACGCCCGTTCGGTCGCCCGCGCCGGCGCTGTTACCGGTGGCGATCAGGCGGAACTTCGCATGGGGGCGGATCACTTCGCCGCCGTTCTGCGGAATCACCAGGGGTTGCCCCTCGACGATGTCGTTGAGCCCTGCCAGTTCGGACGGGTCCATGAGGTCGATCTCGTTCAGGATCAGGACATGCCCGTCCCGAACGGACTGGGACAAGGGGCCGTGCACGAACTGCATGCTCCCATTGATCAGTGTGAACTGACCGATCAGATCACCCAATTCCAATCTCCCGTGACACGTGACCGCGTGCACCGGCCAGTTCAGCCGCGCCGCGACCTGGGTGATGAGCGAGGTCTTGCCGGACCCGGTCGGGCCGGTGACGTACAGACCGTCGCCATGGGGATGGCTCAGGAACGCCAGGACATCTCTCAAATATTCCTTCCGGAACACGTAGTCCCGTTTGACCGGGATTTTGGGATGGTTGCCGTCGGAGAAGCCTTCGACGGTCAGCTTGGCCGGGGCTTGAATCCCGAACGTTTCTGCAATCGAAAAAGCCTGATACATCTATTGTCTCCTTTTCAGGGTTTCACCCGGCGAGAAGGCGCATGATCCCCAAGGGGACATGAGGCTCCCCTCGGGGTTGCGTGATGGAATGATCGGGTTATCCTCTCTTCTCGGATCGCAAAGAGGCCAACCCTATGATCGAGTTTGATACCTACCGCGTCGAAGACGACGGCCGCATCGTGTTCTCGGATCAGGGACTGAAGGAGCTGCGCCCCTACTTCGCTCGAGCAGGGATCGACATCCGCTCCGTTCGGACCTACCGGGATTACCTGGAGGCGCGGCGAAGAGCGTCTCCCTTCTTTCTTGATTTTCTTCGAGACCGAATTGCCAAAGGCAAGCCCAGTCTCGAACGAAGAGCGCTTCTGGCGATCGTCGATGGCGATGACGAGGTGTATGAACGAACCCTGCGTCAGTTGATGGCGCGCCAGAAGCTCAACGTTGTTTAATCGCCCGCTTCCCTGCGCGCGAGTAACTCTTCCGACATGATCAAATTGGGCAATCGCCTCAGACTGACGCCAGACGAGCTCACGAGCTTTCGAGCCATGACCGGCGTTTCTGATGGCGACTTCAACGTTTGCGAATCGGGTTTGCCCGGTTATCCTGAACTAAGGTCGTTCAAACCGGAGGCATACCGTGAAAATGAAAGTCATGAAAGGCGGCCGCGACACGCTCCTCGAAGAAGGTGTGCAAGCGGTCTTTCAATACGCCATGACCGACGACCCGGCATGGCTCGACAAAGCGCTCGCCATTGACGAGCGCCTGATCGAACGGGGCAAGCTCAGGCTTGTCGGCGGCGAAGAAAGGCCGCCAACTCCGCCCGAGCCACCAACTCCTCATCCACCCGCCTAATGGCGAGACGGATCTCCCGGCGGTAGTCCTGGTCGCGAATTTTTCGGCGGGCCTCGTACAGTTTGTCCCGGAAAGCGAACAGCTCGCCTTGGGACGCCGTTTCTAGAAACCTAAAAAAGTCTTTGGTGATGATGCTCATGGTGTGTCTCCTTCTGAAAAATCAGGGGAGACACGTCCCGCCAGGGGATGGGTCTCCCCTAGCGGGTTGCTGACTTGCCTCGTTGGAGGATCAGATGGTTGATTTGACAGTAATCGCTGGGCAACGAGAGTCACTGGAGCAGGCAGCTATCGAAGCCTTTCATCGGAACGATATGCGGCTGCTCGGGCAAATACTCGCCGCCCTGGAACCGAAGGCGCGCTTACGGCTTATCCTTTGCGATCCAGACGGGCAACCTCACGGCGCGCCTGGAGTTCCTCGCGGAGAAGGTCCGCCACCCGAGTGAGACCTCTTCTGAGGTCCTCATCGGAACTCTCCAAGACCGCATCGATCGCATCGAGTTTTTCGATCAACTCGTGATCCGTCGCTTCCATGCAAAAGCGCCGAATGATCTTGAATACTTCTTTCATCGTTGTGTCTCCTTCTGAAGAATCAGGGGAGACACGTCCCCCATCAGGGGTTGTATCCCCCCTGGATGGGTTGCATGGATGGCTCGCCGGATTATCCTGATCTGTGTCATTCAAACCGGAGGCAAACCGTGAAAATGAAAGTCATGAAAGGCGGCCGCGACGATCTTCATGAACAAGCGCTCTATGCGCTGTTCGACGGGGTACGTGGCGACCGCGAACGAATGGCGGAAGCGGAATGGTTGTATTCCCGCCTCAGCTACCGCGGTTCGCTCGGCGTCGTACCGAGCGGACCAAATCGGAGCGCGTCAGAAGTTCCTCGTCCATCAGACGAATCATCCGACGCAGATCGGACCTGATCTCCCGGCACTGCGAGGACCTGGCTTTCTCCCTGGCTTCGTCTCGGGCGGCGAAGATTTCACCGACCTTCGCGGACTCCAGCCAGAACAGAAAGTCTTTCCAAAATTGCTTATTCATCATGGTCGTATCTCCTCTGAAAAATCAGGGGAGCCACGACCCCTAGGGGAGCGGTCTCCCCTGAATGGGTTGCTGACAGGGCCTTGCGGCCGCGAACTCCGGTCTTGACGCACCCGGCTCGGAGAAGACGCGCTTCCCCGCCGCCTCGAGGCGGAACGCCTGCCCGAAGGCAGGATCGACGCCCGTCGAAACGAGCGCGTGAACAATCGGCTTTTCCGCTGGCCTCGTTCGCACGAGATCAGGGGAAAAGGGATCACGGGTGTTTGGATTGAATCCGCAGGGCGATCAGGCTTGGCTGGCCGCTCGATTGGACACGTAGGAAATGGCGAAAGGCGGCTAACCGCCTCGCGGGACGCGGGAACTGGACTTCGAAAGAAGTTCGGGAACGACGGATTGCGTCTATAGCCGTAAGGAACGATTTCCCAACGGCTGGCATCGGGCTGTTTTGTTTGAGACCCCAGCTAGGTCTGCCGCGACGGCAAGCGCCGAGACGGGTCTAATTTTTGTCTCTAAATTGATCGGCTGTCAATCAGTCCGAACTCCAGATTTTTGCCGCGATACGCCCATGGATCACGATCAAAGCTACAAATTGCTGTTTTCCCACGCCGAGATGGTGGCGGACCTGTTGCGGGGATTCGTCCGCGAGGACTGGGTGCAGCAGCTGGACTTCGATAGTCTCGAAAAGGTCAACGGCAGCTATGTGGCCGACGACCTCCGGGAGCGGGAAGACGATGTCATTTGGCGGGTGCGTTGGGGCCGGGAGTGGCTATACGTCTATCTGCTCATCGAGTTCCAATCGACGGTGGATCGCTACATGGCGGTCCGCATCCTGGTCTACCTGGGGTTGCTCTACCAGGATCTCGTCCGGACCGGACAACTTGCCGGCGAAGGGCGGTTGCCGCCGGTCTTGCCGATCGTCCTCTACAACGGCAACCCGCGTTGGAGCGCCCCCACCGATATCGCCGATCTTATCGTGCCGGTTCCGGGCGGATTGGAGACTTACCGTCCTCGGTTGAGGTATTTCCTGCTGGACGAAGGCCGCTATGCCGAGAGCGAACTCGCGCCGCTCCGAAATCTCGCCGCGGCGCTGTTTCGGTTGGAGAACAGCCGGACGCCGCAAGACGTGGAACGGATACTCGCGGCCTTGGGCACCTGGTTGCAGGCGCCGGAACAGAGCTCTCTGCGGCGGGCCTTCACGGTGTGGCTGAAACGGGTGTTTTTGCCGGGCCGGTTGCCGGGGGTAGAATTGGGCCGTATCAACGACTTGCAAGAGGTGCAGAGCATGTTGGCGGAACGCGTCACCGAGTGGACGGAAGAATGGAAACGTCAGGGCATGGAGAAGGGCTTACAGCAAGGTCGGCAAGAAGGCCGGCAAGAAGGTGAAGCAACCTTATTGCTGAGGCTTTTGGAACTTCGATTTGGTCCTTTGGAGGAAACCCATAGGGAGCGCTTGCGTCACGCCGATGCGGACACGTTGCTCCAGTGGGGCGAACGGGTGCTGACGGCGCAGGCCATCGAGGACGTGTTTGGTCTTTGATGCCGCCTCGTATCCGCTGAATCGCGCGCTGAGCGGAAAGCTTCTTGGGACGCTTGCGCAACCCTGCGAAACGGTGAGTGTTCTTTTCCACTTTGGAGCGGCGGACCTCCGGTTATTTCTTCCGTGTTCCGCCGAGTAGGCGGCTTAGAAGTCAGTTCCCAGCATGCTGCGCAAGGCAACCGGATGTTCCGCCGAGGTCACGAGACTGACGAGGCCGCTGAGCAGGCTGGAAACCGCAGTGTGCAGCTTCCCGAGGCTCGTCAGAAGATTTTCCGGCGGCGTGTAATCCAGGGACGTATCTAGACTCAGGACGTTTTCCGCCACGTGCCGAACATCGCCAAATCCGTCGATCAGCCCTAGCGTCCTACCCTCTTCCCCCGACCAAAACATCCCGGTGAAGAGATTGGGATCATCCGTCAGCCGCTCACCTCGGCCTTCCTTCACAACACCGATGAATTGCCGGTGAATCGTGTCGAGCGTCGCGCGAATTTGGGCCAAGGCTTCAGGTTCGGGCTCGGTAAACATGTCCATGATCCCTTTGTATTTCCCCGCGGTATACAGCCTTCGCTCGATGCCGAGCTTTTCCATCAGCCCGGTAAACCCGAACGAATCCATCCGTACGCCGATCGAGCCCACGACACTTGCCCGGCTGGCGTAAATTTGATCGGCCGCCACTGCGATGTAGTAGGCGGCGGACGCGCCAACATCGTCGATAATCGCAATAATTGTTTTTTCCGGATGTTTAGCCTTGAGAGCTTTAATCTCGTCGTAAACCATGCCGGCTTGGACCGGGCTGCCGCCCGGGCTGTTGATCTCGAGAATGACCGCCTTCGCAAACTCGTTCGAAAACGCCCGGCGGACCCCCTGAATAATCCGGTCGGCGTTGGCGCCGGACTCGGCGGAAATCTCCCCCATGATTTTGATCACGGCGGCATGGGGACTGCGCTGCGCTTTGAACGCCTGCCAGCCGGAAAAGGCGGTCAGTACCAACATCAACGCCACAAAGCTGTACGACAGCGCCTTGAAGGCGAAACGCCACCGCCGGGACCGGCGCCATTCCTTCAGGTTTTCTTCAACAATTCGGAGCAGAGCCTCACGCGCCCAGCCGTCATCCGATGCATTTTGGTTCTTCGGGGTGAAGTTGGTCGGGTCGGTCATCGCGGGCTCCCTCAATTTGCCTGGTTCTTGGATTGGTTTTCGGGCTCGATGAAATACAGCGTCTCGCCCCGGTGGAAGATGACGGGATACGGCCGTTCGTTCGTGGGCGCGCTGTAGATGTACACCCAGTCGGGGAGTAACGCGCTCATCTTTTGGAGGTGTTCCGCTTCGCCGGCTAGGGGTAAGTCTTTAACGTTGATTGGATTTCCGGCTTCATCATATTCACTTTTATAGGCTTGAACGGCTGCGCCCGGACAGTCGCCGGTATGTCCTGGGTAACAGTTATGCCAGACATATGCCGATCCGACGCTTAACCAGAACGGGCCACGATCTACTTCGTAAGGCTCGTTAACAAACGGAATTATTTCGCATTTGATTTTGCCAATATCGCAAATGCCTCCCTGAACCAAGTAATGGGTCTCAATCTTGTCCTCAGCAAATAGGATCGGGTACCGCACGGTTTCAGTACCCTTAATCGTGTAAGGACTTGGAAGAGTGTCGAGATAAGCTTTGACTAAAAGATCCTGGAGCTTGCGGGTTGCTTCCTCCATCGTAGCCGCCTCGCTCTTCGGCATCCAGACCAGAAAATGATTTGACAGGGCTGGATGCTTTCGTGCGGGTGCCGATGTGAGCACGCCCAAAATCGACATGGCGCCGGCGGCGGGCAGCGAAAACCCGGGCGGCGCGATCCCGGCCCCCGTCAGCTTGCGGATTCCGGTGGCGAGTCCCGCGGCATGAAGGAGCTCCCGGCCCGCGGCGCCGGAGCCCGCGCCCTTCAACGCCGCGGCCAGTTGAGCGCGCGGCACGTCGTTGAGCGGCTCGGGTTTTCCCGTAAAGACATTCGGACTGGTCAGGCCGGTCGCGAGCGCGATCTGCAAGGCGAGGCTGTATTTCGGATCGCGTTCGTAAAAGTCGACCGGGTGAAACCGGCCGAACATCGCGCATCCGGCATTCGCCAGGGATAGGACGATCACGATGGCCCCTAGTAACGACTTTTCCACTGTCTTTCTCCTTCGGTCGATCTAAATTCAGTCTGCCCCCAGATTCCGGCAATGCACGTCACTTTGGCCCCAAGGCCCAGCCTTGTTCCTCGGCCTCGCGGCGGATCGCCGGCACGTCGAGCCCGTCGAGCCGGGTTCGGTTGCGGTCCAGCGTGTTCTGGCGCGTGCCGTCGACGTTGAGCCGGCTGCCCGCGCCCGTCAGCCGATCCAGGTTCAGTTTCGCGGCGGCGCTCGCCGCGTCCGGCAGATGGCCCGTGGCTGCCAGGATGGCCAGCCATTCGTCGAGGTTGACCTTGGACCAGTCGACGTCTTTCAACCGTTCGACGGGAATGCCGCTGCAATCGGGGTCCTCCTTCTTGCCGAAGCTCATGCCGAGTTGGGGGCGGATCTGCTCCTGCAGGATCCGCGCGAGCGGCGACGCGAAGCAGCAGTAGCTCTCCTTGTGCAGAAAACAGACGCCAAGCTCGTTTCGCTCCTCGCAATAGGTGCCCAGGTAGGCGCAGCTCTTCAGCTCCTTGCGGGCGACCAATTCGTATTCCGACTGCTCGCACTCGAAGACGATCTGCGCGACGATGACCACGATCATGTAGATGGTGTACGCCATCATGATCATGTTCAGCGCGGTGCCGACATAAGCGCCGCCGCCGCCGAGTTGCAGTGTACCTCCGGTATTTGGAGCGAGTTGACCGGACGGCATGAAAGCTGATTGAGCCCCGTTTGTCGTGGCATAGCTGAACAGCAAATTCCCCGCCGCCCCCCCGAACGTCTGCCCCACCCAGGTCGCCACCTCCTGCATCAGCATCGTCTGGAACTGGCTGATCAGGCCTTCCTGCGCCACCGTGCTGGCCGCGGCCTGGGTCGATCCGGTGATGGCGTTCACCGCCTGGTCGTAGAACCCGGTGACCGTGTCCCAGACGTTGACGACGGGTTTTCGAAGTTCCTCCCACGCGCCCAGCGTACCGCTGGCTTTGTGAAGCCTCACGATCGCGCTGTCCAGCTGCCCGACGGCGAACAACAGATCGATATAGTCGCCGAGCCCGGTCGAGGTCGGCGCGTTGCAACAATCGACCAGCGTGACCAGTCCGCCCGCGATCTTGCAGGCGCGGGCCTCGCCCTTGAACACCCGACAGGTCGTGAACTCGAAGCCCTGCCCTTCCTGCTCGTTGATCTCGGTCTCGCACACCGTGTCCATGGCCATCTGCTGGCTCGCCTGGAGGGCGGCCACCGCCCGCACGAAATCCGGGCTCCGGGTCCGGTCCACGGTGACGCAGTCCTCGCCCATGCAGCGGATCGGACCGGCGCAGGTCTGCTTGCTGGCGCCCCGGAGCGTCGGAATGGACTGCGTCGTGCCGCAGTCGTAGAGGTCGCTGGACCGCCAGCAGGTTCCCGAAGCGCCCCCTTGCGCGCCGTCCACGCACTCGGAACGGATGAAGGCGCAGCCCCGGGCCTCGAGGTCCTCGCAGGTCTCCCCTCCCCCTCCACCCGGCGTCAGGCAGTGTTCGCCCGCGCTGTCGGTCCAGCAGGATCCGGCGCCGCCGGTGAAATCGCATTGCGCGTCGATCGAGACGGCGCCGCAGGTCTTTCCGAGATTGGGCAACAACGGGTCCGGCAGATCCGACTCGCAAATCCGCACGCCATTGTATTCGAAACACGTTTGATTGAGCGCCGCGTTGTACACGCCGGGGTCCTGCGTGCAACTCACGCTCGCGTTCGAACACAGGTTGTCCCGGACCGCGTTGACCAGATCCGGACATTTCGCGTTCGACCAGAGCCACTCGACCTTGTCGATGCGCTCGACGCTGAAGTACAGCTTCGCGGCCATCACCCAGTTTTCGCCGCCGACGTCGTGTTGCCAAAACGTGCCCACCAGGCCGTTTTCGCAGGACGGCATCTGCGCAATGCCCTGCGAGACCGAATCGTCGACCTGATAACCGCCGTCGTTGCTCCAAAGACCGGAATCCAGCCAGCCCACGGTCTTGACATGGCGAATCCGGTAAGGCGCCGAGCCGTCGCAGATGGTCGCGTAATCGAGTTTTGGTACGACGATGCTGCCGCCTGCACCGATATCGCTCCACCAGGTGCCTGTGCCGTTTTTCAAATCGAAGCTAAAGGAAACGTTGTGCTTGCCAATCGTGCCGAGCTTCACCTCGACCGTGTCCTGGGAAACGGTGTACTGCCGGGTCGCGGTGCAGGCGGACGGCGGACTCGGCACACGGACACAGGTCTTGTAGTCGGGCAAGCGAGCCTCGAATTCATCGTCCGTGAAGACCGTGGAGGCCGTGCAATCGGCGAACGTTTTCGCGAACAGGTCATGGTGGTCGAGCACATCGTCGGTCTTGGTCCAGACCGGATCGTTCCTGAGGTCCGGATGGGCGCGGTGGGCGGCGTCGATCACGGTCCGGTACGCTTCGCCGGTCTGGGTCGCTTCGGTCTTGAGCGCCGTTTGGGCATCGAGGCCCGCCGCAACGGTGCCGGCGTTGTCCCCGTACAGCCCGGTAAAATCGCTCAGGTTGCCCTGATCCGCATCGGGAAAGAGATCCTTGACCTGGAGTGACGACTCGTGCGCAGTGCCCGGATTTAAGGTCAGCGTGCCATTAGCTTCGTTCAGATCCGGAAAGTGGAAGGCCTCGACCGCCGAACGGCCGGCCGTCTGGCCCTGACTCGCTGCCTCATCGAACGCATCGCCATAAGCGAGGCCAAACGGCGTCCAGGCGACCGCGATATTGAGCACGGCGACGAGGGGCCAAGTGAAGACGGGATGGCGGCGGACCCAGGCTGGCGTCATGGTTCAGATCCCCGCACAGCAGTCCTGCCAGCGCCACAGGAGATAGACATGATCTTCGCCGGGCCCGGGATAGGTTCGGCCCACGCCCCACCGGAAGGTGCTTTCGCCGATCGCGTGCGTGCGGTCCGTCTCGGCCACCGGATAGAAAAGACTCATCCGGTACTGGTTCTTCGGCATGAACGGGTAGATGTTGCCGCCGCACAAGGCGTCGTTGCCGACCGTCTTCCACGCCAGCCCGCGCCGATGCAGGGCCGCCGTGGCGCGGGTCGCGAGCAGGCTGGAAATCCGCGGATCGGTGCCGGCCGAGGTGTAGGCCACCCCGGATAAGGGGTACATGTGACCCCAGGTGCCGGCACACCAGAACATCGCATCGATCGGGTGGCCGGCGGTGGCCGCGACGCCGTCGGCCGCGCAGGCCGCGACCGCGAGGGGATTTGCGAACAGCGCGGCCTCGGGGTTGGTGAAAAAGGCGAGTTCGTCGTCGTTCCAGGTGGGATCGAGCTCGGACACATAGAGCAGGTCGAAATCGCGGTACCCGTCCACGTTGCAGCGGTCGTCCCAGAACAGGTCCAGCAGGATGTAGAGAGGAAAGGCGTAATAGTGATAGTTGTAAAAGGAGGTCTCGCTGACATCGTATTCCGCGTGCCCCGCTGTTCCGAGGAGCCGGAGACTCGCGAGATCGGATTCACTCAGCCTCGCCCCGCCCAGGGACGGCGCGCACCACGGGGTCCGCACGATCTCGATCAGCCGGGCGGGACTCCAGAGGCCCAGGGTCAGGCCCAGCTCCGGAATCCCCGTCGGCGAATCGCAGGCACAGAGGATCTTGTCGCTGACGCCGTCCGGCACCTCGCCGTCTCCCCAGGTCCCGCCCGCAATCCGGATCGGAAACAGGCAGCCCCAACAGATGTCGGTGATCAACTTGCCGGACCAGACTTCCGCGTCGGGGCACAGGGGATCCAAGGCTTTCCCCTCCCCCTCCTCGGCTGCCGACACATTGGTCTTGGCCAGCGACAGACCGGTTATCAACAGTGCCAGGCCCAGGGCGTTAACCCGCCTTCGGATGAAAGCGGACCGTTTCATGAGGACTCCTTTTCTCTCGCTTCCGGACTCGCGGGCTGAACCTCCCGCACGCGGATCATCTTGCCGTCCGCTTCCACTACCGAAGGCACCCGCTCCAGCTGAAAACGGTTGCGGACATCCGGCGTGAGCAGGAATACCGGGCTATCGAGCCGGTGTTCGAGCTCGGCCAGGGCTGTCCCGCCGGCGTCCCGCGCAAGGCGCGTCGCGAGATAGAGCACGCGCTTCCCCTGGGCCTCCCGCCCGAGCCGGCGTGCCGTCTCGATCTGGGCCAGGCGCGTCCCGTCGAACACCACCAACCGGAGGCTGAAGGGCCGCTTTTCCAAGGGATTGACGGTGTCGCCGGCGCGCACGATCACCGTGCCGTCGGGCGCCACCAGATCGCGCGGCGCGGTCACGGTGAGATCCACCTTGCGCTCGCGGGTCTCCGTCGCCTCCGGGAGTTCGACGAACCGGCCCCGGTCCCAGAAGCGCGCCAGCGCGAGGCGCTTCTTGTCCTGCCAGTCGATCGCCGCCAGGCGGCGCTGCATCTCCTGGATCAGATCGATCTCCGCAACGGATTCAATCGGCCCCTGGACGCCAAGGTCGCCGCGGCGGCCCGCGTCCAGCTGCCGGCGGAACCAGTCGAGCCCGCTGACGCCCCGGACACGGGCGAGCACCCGCCCCTGTTCCTCCAGCATCATTTCCGGGACCGCAGTCACGCCGTGGGTTCGAAAGCGGTGGGGGTCGAGGCCCACATTCGGTGCGGAGTCGAGGTCCTTCAGGAGGTCGCGGAGTTCCGCGATGAAGGTCGGAATCTTCTGACCCGGCCGGGGGCCGCGGAACACGATCAGCACATCGGATCGCCCGGCCGCCTCTTCGAACAGCGCCTTGAGCGCGTCATGCCCCATCGCGGCGGAGACGTAGATCACGATGCGCCGGCCGGACAGGCCGTCCCCGCCGGGCGTTGGCGTGCCGAGACCAGGCAGGTTCGGCTTCGGCGCAGCCTTCATCGTCTCCCGCGCCTGACGTTCGGCCGCGTCCCGGTGCGGATTAGCGTCCAGCCAGGCCGGCCGCTCCGCTTGGCCGGCGGCTTCGAGAATGGCGCGCGAGCGCGTCAGCCAGTTCTCCTCGGCCCATCCCGCCACGGGGCGCAATACGGCGAAAACCAGCGCAGCAAACCCGACGCGTTTAAAACAGCGCATAGGCCCGGCCGATGATCTGACGGTCGTACATGTAGCCCCAATAGCGGGAGTCGAAGCTCTTCGGGGTTGTCCCGGTCACCCAATAGGCGCGCGGCGGCACGGTCTCCTCGCGCCGGAACGCGGCTGGATCCTTCTGAAGCTTTTCCGAGTGGGGCAACCCCCGTGCGATCTCCGCGCCGTTCACCATCGTATGAAACTCATCCACGCGAACCCGATCGCCGCTGACGCCCGCCACACGCTTGACGATGGTGCGCCCGTCCTCGAAATAGGGCGCCATGCGCTCGGCGCGGAACGCGACCAGATCGCCGCGCCAGATGTTCTGGTCGTAGGTGTCGATCAGGACGATCCGGGCGCCGTCGAGGCAGGTATCCTTTTGCGCGTCGATGCCAAGGCGGAACCGGTGCCCCAGGTAATACTCGGCCGCAAGAATCAGCGCGAGCAGCGGCAGCGCCCGTCCCAGGAAGGCGCGTAACGGCACGCGCCGGCGCGCGGGTGCGGTGTGAAGCGGTAAAGCGTCAGTTCGTTGGTCGAACATATAAGTCCTCCGGGGCGGCCAGAACGGCGGTGGCGTCGATGATGAGGTAACCGGCGGCTCCCAGGCGCGAGGCTTGCTCGCGCAAGGCGGCGACGGTACGGTGAATCTCGGCTTCGGAAGCCGACGGCGGAAGCGACTTGATGACGGCCGCGCGGTCGAGGACGAAAACCGGGGTGGTCAGCGCCAGGCGCTCCAGCGGTTCGGTGAGCGCCTGGCGCACGGTCAGGGTGCCGGCCAGCGCGCCGCACACGGCGGCGATCACGACCATCGCCAGCATCCAGGTAACCTTACGCGGCATGGGCGTGCTCCCGCGTGTCCCGCGCTTCGAGGACCCGGCGGATGGCGTCGTCGAGGTTCAGCCCCTGGCGCCGGTATTCGCGGAGCGCCTGCACGTCCTGCGGCTTGGTGGAGAACAGGATGCGCTTGAAGGGATCGACGATCAGCCGGCCAATGCCGGAGCCCATTTCGGTGAGAAAGAAGATCTCCGAATAGGCGCCCGGCAGCGTGTGCACCGTCTTCAGGAGTTCATAGCCGCCCTCGCTCAACGGCAGGCGGCGGTCCTGCCTCAATTGGTCGATGACCTCCGCCTTTTGACCCAAGAGGTACATGTTGGCCGAATTTTCGACGATGGCCCGTCCCGCGGGATTCCGGTACAGGTCGTTGACGGACTGGGTGATGGTGATCGCGGCGCCGCCGTATTTCCGGAACCGCCGGTAGCCGTGCTCCATGAACTTGGAAACGTCCCCCTCGGTCAGGAGGTCCCAGGCCTCGTCGATGATGACGATCTTCGGCCGGGCGCGCTCGCCCAAGAACATCGTCTGCTGGATCTGATAAATGAGCTGCAGGAGGACCACCTGCTGCAAGTGTTTCCGGCCCTTGAGCTCCTCCAGTTCCAGCACGGTGAAATCGTTCCGAAACCGGGCGGTGTTGGGTCCGTTGAAATAGCGGCCGTACTCGCCATGGGCCGTGAACGGGAACAGCTGCATCCCGATGTCGACGACGCGCTGGTCGGTCTCCGCGCAGAGACGGTCCGCCACGTCGTCCACGCTCATCGCCCGGCCCTTTTCGGTCCAGAGATCCTTGAGCACGCGCTTGAGACTCGCGGTCTGGAAGTCGGTCAGCTTTTCGGTGGGCGCCGCCATCGCCGTGACGAGGCCCGCGACCATGTCCGCCTCTTCCGCCCAATTCTGGATGAGCGGGAACGGATTCAGGCCGATCACGGCCTCGTGCGTGAACTGGATGAAATCGCCGTCGAGCATTTCGGCCAGGTTCTCGTAGGACCGGCCGACGTCGATGACCCAGACCTGGGCGCCTTCGGCGAGATAATTGGCGATGATCTCGTTGGTCAGGAACGACTTGCCCTTGCCCGATTCCGCAGCGATGCAGAGGTTGTAGTTGCCGGTGGTGTCGAACAGCGACACGCTCATCTGCTCCCCGTTCCGGGAGATGAAATTGAGGGTGGGCGTCCCGGTGCCCTGCCAATCGCCGAACAGGGGCAAAAGCGGAATGGCGTGGCGGGTCGCCAGCGTCCGGTAGCGTTGGAGCGAAGCGATCGCCGCGCGCTCGGCGCCGAACGGCAGGCAGTTCAGAAACAACGGCAAGGCGAAATACTTGTCCTCCAGCAATTGGAAGCCCAGCTCCCGAAAGTACACCCGCGCATTGGACACCGCCTGCGCCTCCTCGGCCTCATTGCAAAAGAGCGCGAGGCCGAAATAGGCGCGGATCGGCCGGTCGCCGTCGGCGAAGGCCTCGAACAGAATGTCGAAGTTTTGCTTCCGCTGTTGCAGCACCGGTAGAAACCGAGCGATCGGTGTCGCGGCCTGATTGGTGATGAATTGGCGGACGCTCTCGAGCCGCGCGCGGGTGCTTTCCGCATCCGGATAGTGCAGCGTGACCGTGATCAGCACGTTTTGCCGGATGCCGCGCGTGCCCGACAGGAGGTCGCCCAAATAGCTCTTGGCGCCGCCGAAATACATCTGATCGGGGGTCCGTTTGACCGACAGCATCTTGACCCGTTTCCGCCCGAGCCAGAGACCCCGCTCGTCCGTGCGGAGGTCGGTGTCGTAGTCGAACAATTGATCGCGGATGAGTTGCCGGATATCGCACTCGGGGATGATCCGGTCCTTCCAGCCGGCCTGGTCGCCCCAATTGAGGATCGTCGAGAGCGTCCGGACGTAGAGATCGTTGCCGAGCGCCTCGGGTAGGAGGCCGATGGTCGCAAGCGACTGTTCCGTCGCCATCCTGAGTTCCGCCGCGCGGGCCAGATCCTGCAGGCTCGGCCTGGGGGCCACGATGGGGAGCTTGACGGCGACGATCACCTGGGTGCGGCGAAGGCGCGCGCCGGACACCGTTTCCGGCGGGACCTCGGTTCCGTTCCGGAGAAACTCGACGGCGGCCTCGGTCATGGCCTGATAGGTCGCTTGCGTCTGCCGGAGACGGCGTGCCTTCATCACCGCGAGGGACTCCTCGATGTCGGGCGAGGTCCAGAGACTGACCTGGAGGAGCGTATCGGTGGGCCAATCCTGGTTCAGCAGAACATTGACGCGGGACGGCAGATTCGGGTCGGCGCCGGTCAGGGGCCGGCAGAGGAATCCGAAACTCAAGGACTGATCCGCGTGGAGAAACAGTTTCTCGTCGGGATCGTAGGCCAGGGTGGTGAAGAGCTCATCCACCCGGTGGACTTTGGGAATTTTCATGGCGTCTCCGTTGGCATATGGTGGCCGTTGTCACGCGTGGACGGCGGCGATGTCAGCTGGATCGTATAGGGCTTGAGGGCAACCACCCTGGCCCGGTTTCCTTTCACCAACTGACGGGCACGCGCCGGATGGCACGGCTTTAACGGCTGTCCGTTCCGGTCGATGACCTGTACCGTGGACATACGATTCGATCCTGTCGCGTTCTCGAAGGGCCCGGCGCACGCCCAAGCGCGCGCCGGAGCCGTTTTCAGCAATGCACCTCCTGACGGTTTAAATGACCGCCGTCACGATGTTGTCGATGATAGTCGGGGTCGCGAACAGGCCGACGCCGCTCGCCACGCCCATGACGAATCCCATGATGCTGCCGCGAACCACCCCGGCCACCAGACCGACGATGACGAAGCAGATCGCGATGACCCGGCCGAGAATGCCGGAGACCCAGCCGGTCAGAGTGGCGTAGATGTCGTTGAACTCGGCGCCGCCGGCCCCGGCCATGGCCTCGGGCGCGAGGAGGACGAGGAACGGGGCGACGAGGGTCAGTAGCGCCACCGTGGTCGTGTGTCGCCGAGGCGGCGTGGCGCTCGGCCGGAACCCCTGGATCGGGTCGCGAACCGTTTTGGGCTTGGATCCTCCGAACAGCTTCCCGATCCAGCCCGACACCTTCTTTCGAATGCACAGCATTCGATTGCACATGACGTTCATAAGTAACTCCGTGGATATCGAAAGGCGGTTGCCCGCCGATCCTCGGGAATCGCTTCCCGGTCGGTGAGGCGGTTGCCCGCCGGTCCTCGGAGCGTGTGTGACCCCGGTGGCTTGCGCGGTTGCCCGCAGGCCTCGGCCCCCCGGTTCAGGTCACTTAAACCCTGAACCGAGGCGCTGGTGTTGTTCGCCTAGTCGTCGTCGGTATCGGCCGAAGGTACGAAGACGCCGGTGCCCGCCGCAGATTTTCGCGGCGACGTTTCCGTCGGGCGCTGTTCGACCTGAAGGGGAGCCAGCGACGGCGCGACCGCCGGCGCCGCCGGGCCGATCATCCAGCGGCGCGGCTCGAGTTCCGTGTAGATGTAGCTCGACACCATCAGATCGCCCTCGGCGTCCTCCCACGGAGCGATCCAGACCCGCATGACGCGGGACGGGGTCCGGATCGGCGTCGGGTCGTCGATCTTCGGGTACGGAGCCCGCGCCCATCGCGCCGGAGCCACGTCGGCGAGCGCGGCACGCACTTCCTTTCCTTTCTTTCGGGCATCGCCCGATGACGGCGGCGAAACCGAATGGTTCGAGGCCTTATAGGCGTCGGTGGTGGACAGACAGACGGGATCGTTCGGCATGCCCTTGCAGCCATACTTGGCGGCGCAACCGCTCAGCGCCACCGCGATGGCGACGAGTGCGAGCCGTCTCATGAGCGGCCCCCTTTGACGTTCGGTAAGGCCCGTTCAACGCGCGCGGCCGCCTCCCCGGCCAGCCAACCGGCCAGGTCGTCCGGCGCTCCCTTGAACGTGCGCCCGTCCGGCGCGATCAGGAACGGTACCGCGTCGATCCCGAACAGGTGCGCCGTTACCAATGCTTTCTGCATCGGCGTGCGATCGCAGTCCGGGCCTACCTCGGCCGGAATCCCGTCGTAGCGCTGATGCATCAGCGCATCGCGTGCCTGATCCCTGGCCCCGGTTTGCAGGAGGCAACCGAGTCTGACCACCAGGCTTTGCGATTCCGCCCCCAGGACCGGCACGGAAACCAGCTGGAACGTGTAACGGTCCTTGAGGGCCTCCATCTGATGCTGCACCTTGGCGCAGTACGGGCAGCGCGGATCGACGAACACCACCGCCTGTTCCCGGCCGGTGCCGTAGGTCACGGGTCCCAGATCGTCGAGCTTCAGTTTCATCCGGGCGAGATCGATGCGGTTCGCGATCCGGTCCACATCCTCCAGGGTCTCGATCTTGACCTGGTTCCACACGTCGGTGACGGTGCCCTGGAACACGAACCGGCCGTTCGGCGACAGAAAGAACGTCCGGTCGCCGGATTTGACCATCTGGAGCCCCGAGATGGGCAACGCCTTCAGGCCGTCGATCTTGACATTCAGGAGGTCCACCGCCGGCAAGGCCGCCGTCATCGGCAGACCGTCGCCGGCGGCCGCCGGCCCGCTCAGAGCGCCGAGCACCGGAAGAAGAGACAGGGTCGATCGGAGGGATGTCGAAGTCATGAGCAAATCCTCGTTGTTGGCGTCAGATTAACGGGTTGCGGCTGTCCCGGCGCTGCAAAAAATGGCCAAAACACGCACTTTGGTTCGGCAATTCGGCACCCAAAACCATACGGTACAGATGAATGTCCCCTTCGGCCGGTGTGCCGCAGTGCATGCGCAGCATCCGTGCGACGGCTGCCGAATAGTAGTTCCTGAAGCCGAAGCGGAACCCCATGATGGCCGTCATGGGGATGACTATTACCGACACCGCGACGGCAGCGTCTAGAAGCGAGCGCATAGCCGAGGCGATCGTGGCCGGATCGGCTTTGTGAACCTCCCGCACGATCTCGACGGACGATTCCGGTGGGGAAAGCGCCATGCCGGCTGCCATCCAGAACGCCAGACCAGGCACCACGATGACCAGCTTGCCGAGCGCGACCAAGACCATGTGACCGAAGTTAAGCAACTGCGCCACCGCGTTTCGGTAGTCTCGGAAAGCGGACCGCTGCATCGCGGCGTACTGCGCATCGGTCACGGTGCCGATCTTCACGCCGTTCATCAACACGTCCCAGGTCAGGGTGTTGCCGGCGGCAATGCGTCGGGCATAGGCCGCGCTCTGCTGATCCAGCCAATAGTTGAGGCCCACGCTGGCCGCCGCCGTCAATGCTGAGATGGTCAACAGATCCAGCCACCCGCGATCAGCCCTCCAAAAAAACGAGAACATCAGAACGGCGACGACCGCTAGCATGGTGGTCAGCGCCCAGCGTTTGAAGTTGTACATGCATGGATACTCCGTGTTTGTTTAGCCAAAACGGCTTTCGGGGTCGGCGGCGACTCAACTCAATGATTCAGCTTCAAAGTCGTGCCTTTCTGCACGATGAAGCTGACCTTGCGGCTCGCGTCGACCTCGATGACCGGAAACAGGTTCTCGGCCAAGTCCATGTAGTAGTGCGCCAGCCGGTCCATCGCGTAGCCCGCGCCCCGGAGCGCCCCGCCTTCCATCGCCTGCTGGCTGAAGGCGCGCTGGAACGGGGCGGCGCCGCCGGTCAAACCCGCGCCGCCGGTCAAAATGACCGGGATCTGATTGCGGCCGAAGGCGTCGGAAAAGCCCCTCAGGAAGCCCGCGGCCAGGGCGTTCGCGAGGAGCTGGCCGCGCTTTTCGACCACGCGCCCGCGGATGCCGGTCTTGCCGTCCTCGCCGGTGGCGTAGGCGTCGAGCGGCACTTCGATCACGCCGCCGTCGTCGCGGACGCAGGAGAAGGTTTCGCTCCGGATGTACGCCCGCTCCGCGCTGAGATCGCCGTAGCCCGCCGACACCAGAAAGCACTCCCGAACGTCGGCCCGGAAGCGGTTCGGCAGAATGGCCTCCTGCTTCACCCGTACCAGAACCGGCATCGGCTGCTTCTGCGCCTTCCGGCCGGTCGGCGCATCCATGCCGTTGAGGAGCACGCCGCTCAGAATGCTGCCGGCGGGGATGAACACCGGCGGATGCTGAACGGAGGGCGTCGGCAGGGCGTTGGAGGCGGTCGCTAGGGTATCGTCCTTGATCACCCGGATCTGGAGCGGCGCGGCCGGCGCATTCTGGACCGGCCGTCCGGTGGACGCCCCGGCGCCGTACGCGGGTCCCGCCGGCGCGCGCGACGCCTGCTCGAACACGGCATTGAGATCGTCGCGATCGCCCGGACCCCGGCTCGGACGGGCCGGCCGCTGGGGCCGTTTTTCCGAAGCCGTGCCTTCGGCGCTTCCCGGCGGGTTGCGGAGGGCATCGACCTCGGCGGCGAGCGCTTTCATCCGCTCTTCATAGGCTTGGCGCTCCGCGGTCGTGTAGCGCTTGAACCGCTCCTCGTCGGACAGACGCTGGGATTTCTGCTGCTCCTCGATGGTCTGGAGTTTTTGGCGGAATTCCGCAAACTGCCGCGACTGCTCCCGCAACTGCGCGGCCAGCCCGTCGAGGCCCAGGGCGCGGGGATCGGTGTCGGTGAGGATGTGTTTGACCACCGCCTGCTTGTTGACCGGCTGGGCCACCTCGGGCGCCAGCAGGGCGAGTCCCACCACGCCCGTGAGGCCGGCGGCCGCGAACCCCGCGACCGCGAGGTTGCGTTTGGCTTCCGGCGTCAAGGCCGCCCACCAACCTTGCACGAGCCCCCTCATGGCATCGCTCCGTCCGTCAGCAGGGACGGCCGCGCCGCGGTTTCCTCATCCGGCGCCCGCCGTCGCGCGATATAGAGCTCGGTGGCCTCGCCCGGCGCGAGAACCACCCTCGGCCAGGCCGCCACCGCCAGGACGCCGCCGTCGAGATCGGCGCAGGTCCGCTCGTCGATCTCGATCGTCTCGCGTCCCCGGTTGCTGGCGACGCCCACCAGGATCACCAGGTCGCGGCCTTCCAGGGCCTGGCCGGTCCGGGTCTCGAGCGCCGGCTGGCCGCACCGGATCGTCTCCGAGCGGTCCGGCGCCCTGAGGTCGAACCCGCGCGGCGTCCGTTGCAGCCCGAGTTCGCGAAAGATCGCTTTCAGCCGGGCCACGTACGCCGGCGGATCGGCTCCGGCCGAACCGGCCCCGGATTGCGCCTGGCGCTGCAGCTGGCCCAGGGTCTTGTACGCGTCCGGATCGAGGCCGAGGCGGATTTCCCGCGCGGGGATCCGTTTCGGGATCAGGGTCAGCGACAGCGCAAATTCGGGGTTGTCACCCGGCGTCAGATAGAGGGTCACCGGCGTCTCGTCGGCGGGCGCGACATACACGACCCGGCCCTTGGTTTGGGTCTGCGCATTGGAGACGGTCGTCACCACCGGGTGCTCGAACGGCGTGACGATCCGGTTCAGATGACCGAGCGCGACCGGCAGCAATTCATTGACGCCGGGCGACACCCGCACGGTCTCCGGCGTCAGCGTCGCCGGTTCCTCGGTCTCGGCGTGACGGACGGCGTCTTGCAGCGCCCTTGCCGATACCGGCAGGAGCTCCACCGCCTGGGCGGGGTCCGGTTCGGCGCGGAGCGGCAGGGACAGGCTCGCCAGGAGGGCGAACGCGAGGCGGTTTAGGTTTCGCGTCTTGGCGCTCATGACTTGCCCTCTGTGTTCGACGTCGCTTTCAAGCGTTGCAGGGTCTTCGGCTCGTCCGGGTAGACGTCGATGTAGTCCAGCCGAGGCCGGTAGTTCTTGATGCTGAGCACGAATTCGTAGGTGCGCCGGCGGACGTCCGGATGGCTATTCGGTCCCTGGCTAGTCAGTTCGCCGGAGACGAACACCTTGTTGGTCTCTTCCTCGAACAACACCTGGCGCGGCCGAAAGCTGATCGTCACCCGGTCCATCTGGATCGCCTTGATCTGCTCGGCCATGGCGTCGAGCACGGTGCGGTAGATGCTTGGGGCCAGAATCGGCTCGATGGCTTCTTTCAGAAAGTCGGCTGTCGCCGGCGTCACATTGCCGAGCAGCTCGGCAAGATACAGTCCCCAGGCTTCCTTGTACTCGCCGGAGGCCTTCGAGCGGGTGATGTCCACCTCGTGCGTGAGCGTCGGCGGCACGAGCACGATGCTGCGTTCGGTACGCCAGGCGGCCAGCGAGGTGATCACGCCGATCGCGAGCAGCCCCAGGATGACGAGGCGGCCAAAGCGGTTCTCGGCTTCGATGCCGTGCCAGGTTTTCAGGAAGTCCGACAATCTCACGGCAGATACCTCCGGATGAACGGATTCGGGATGGTGACCGCCCGGCTCGGCAGCAGGCCCAGCCAGTAGGCGGCATGCAGGGGATAACCGTCCGGCCGGTTGTCGCGAAAGCGGCGGTAGAACTTGACCGCCATCACGCCGATCGCCACAGCGAGGATTAGTTGCCCGATCAGCATGCCGCCGATCAGGCAGGTGACGAACGCGGCCATTTCGTCGGCCGGCCACAAGATGAGATGAATGGGGTCGTCGATGTATTTCGGGAGCGAGACGGGTTCCACGGAGGACCTCCTTTCGAATCGGATGGCCCTATTCTGGCGAAACTGAACCGCAGCGGCGTTGCAATAAATGGCCGAAATCGGAACTTTGTGCAGCGTCGGACGCTTTTTTCGCGGGCATAATCGGCTCATGTCGTTTCCGTCGGAGAAGCTCCTCATGATCGTCGCCACCACGCCCACCCTCGAGGGTTTTCGCATCACCGAGCATCTCGGCGTCGTGTCCGGCGTCGCCGTGGAAGGCCTGGACGCCGTCCGCGATCTCTTCGCGGCGTTCCGGAACGTTTGGGGCGGACGGAGCCGGGGGTACGAGAAAGGTTTGGAGGACGCCCGCGAACGGGCGCTGCTACAGATGGTGGAGCGAGCGGGGGCCGCCGGCGCCAACGCCGTCATCGGCGTCGCGATCGACTACGAATACATCGACTTCAAGCCGAAAGGCGGCATGGCCCTGGTCGGGGTTTCGGGCACGGCGGTTCGGGTCGTCGCGGAGAAGGTGTCCGACGGAGACGGTGGGAATGGATTCCGGATCGGCGGCGGTTGAGGTAGCCCGAATGGTTGCCGCCGTTCGGGCTTTTCATTTTCTCTTTGACATCCTCCCCGCCCTGAAGGACGGGGAGGATGTCAAAAATGCTGCTTGCTGCTGCGAAAAGCGGGGGTTGACAAGGCTGTGATCGTCAGATGGTCGAGCGGTTCTTCTCGTAGATTGGTCACCGATTAGGCCGTTCAACCGCGTCTGCTTTCCGGGGCCAGTTCGATTCCTGAAACGGGACCAATCTGCCGGAGCAGATTGGCGCAGCGAGGCTGCCCGCAGGGCGAAGGCCAGGGATGGCCTGAGTGAATCGAACCCGCGTCAGGCAGATCGCTTTCCCCCCCCAGAACGGGGGCTGTTTCGGGGGTTTAAACAGTTTCATGGAAATCTTATTAAAGCTGTGCAATACGCTCCAATGTGGAGAGATTCGTAAGCATAGGTGAAGCCGCTTCGGCGCTGGGCGTGTCGATCACGACCCTGCGCCGCTGGGAAGCGGCGGGCAAGCTGGTCGCCGAACATACGGCGGGCGGCCATCGCCGTTACGACATGTCGAAGCTGCGCCCGGAGATGTTCCGCTCTGAAGCGGACGCTCAGCGCCGCACCATCGCCTACGCCCGCGTCTCCAGCCACGACCAGAAGGACGACCTGGAGCGGCAGAAACAGGTGCTGGAACTGTACTGCGCCCGCCAGGGCTGGACATTCGAAGTCATCGCCGACCTTGGCTCAGGGATGAATTACCACAAGAAAGGCTTGAAACGCTTGCTCGATGCCATCATCGACGGCGAGATCGGGCGTCTGGTCATCACCCACAAGGACCGGCTGGTGCGCTTCGACGCGGAACTGGTGTTCGCCATCTGCGAGGCGAAAAATGTCGAAGTGGTGAGTCTCAACCAGGGTGAAGACACGACCTTCGAGGAGGATTTGGCGAAGGATGTGCTGGAAATCATCACGGTGTTCAGCGCGAGGCTCTACGGCAGCCGCTCGCGCAAGAACCAGAAGCTGCTGAATAGCGTGAAAAAGGCCGTGGAGGATGCGCAGGCATGATCATTGCCCACAAGATCGCGCTCGATCCGAACAACGCGCAGGCGACCTACTTCGCCCGAGCGGCGGGCACGGCGCGATTCGCCTACAACTGGGCGCTGGCCGAATGGCAGCGCCAGTACGATGCGTGGAAGGCGGACAATACACTGCCCAAGCCCTCGCAGGCCGCGCTGCGCCGTCAGTTGAACGCCATCAAGCGTGAGCAGTTCCCGTGGATGCTGGACGTCACCAAGAATGCTCCGCAAATGGCGATTATTCAGTTGGGCGAGGCGTTCAAGAATTTCTTTGCCGGTCGCGCCAAATATCCGAAGTTTCGCAAGAAAGGCGTTCACGATCGCTTCACTCTCACCAACGACCAATTCACAGTCGAAGGCTCCCGCATCCGCATCCCCAACCTGGGCTGGGTGCGTAGCCATAAGTCGTTGCGCTTCAACGGCAAGATTCTGTCGGCCACGGTCTCCCGTGTGGCCGACCGCTGGTTTGTCAGCATCGCCGTGGACACCGAAGATCCGCCGAAACGCAAAGCCGAAAGCCAAGGCGTTGTGGGTGTGGATCTTGGTGTGTCCGCATTGGCAACGCTCTCGACGGGAGAACCGCCCATCCCCGGCCCCAAGCCCCACAAGGCGCTGCTGAACCGCTTGCGCAGGCTCTCCCGCAGCCTGTCCCGCAAGCAGAAAGGCTCCAACAACCGCCAGAAGGCAAGGCGAGGCTGGCGCGGCTTCACGCCCGCATCGCCAACATCCGGGCCGATGCCTTGCACAAGCTCACGTCCGATCTCACGAGCCGGTTCCACACCGTCGGCATCGAGGACTTGAGCGTGCGAGGCATGATGGCGAACCGCCATCTGGCCCGCTCCATTGCCGACATGAGCTTTTTCGAGTTCAGACGGCAACTGGAGTACAAGGCTGAACGTCGGGGCGGGCTGGTGGTGATCGCCGACCGCTGGTTTCCGAGCAGCAAAAACTGTTCGGTCTGCGGTTCGGTGCAGGACAACATGCCGTTATCCATACGGCAATGGATTTGCCCGGATTGTGGAACCACCCACGACCGGGACTTGAATGCGGCAAGAAACCTTGCCGCATACGCGGCGAGTTCCGCCGTGTCAGCCTGTGGAGAGGAAGGCTCTGACTCGGGTCGCAAGACCGGAGTGAAACCGGCCTCGACGAAGCAGGAAATCAGCGCTGAACCAGTTTAGATACGTCTGAACAGGTTTGGATAGGTCTGATAGAACGGCAAACGCAGGGACGGATTCACACCTGCCGCTGGCTTGACTGCCATTGTGCAAACTCGGAGGGACGCAACCCGTAGCGTGCCAGCACACCCTCGTGCAACCGCCGCAGTTCATCGATCACCAAGGCTTCGACATCGTCCCTGTCGGCGCCGAGGTCGTGCCCCGACAGGCATTCATCGATGACGTCGAGCGGCTCGCGCTCGGGCTGCCGGACGACTTCGCGGACCGACTGCTTGATGACCTCGCGCCATGCCAGCCGCAGTGGGTCGGGCTCGGCCAGATCCTGCTTGATGGCGAGATACTCCTGGGTCGAGCGGTCATAGGCCCAGACATACAGGTCGCGCAACAACTCCACCCGGGTCATTTCGTACACACCGAGCACAGCCCGGCTGTACGCCTGCTCAGGCACGTCGAGAAAGGTCAGCGGGCATAGATTGGCGCGGATCAGCGGCAGGTTCGCCGCCAGCCGCGAGGTCCGTTTGTTGACGTCGGCAAAGGGCTGCAAGTAAGGCAAGTGGACCATCACGAAAAAGGACTGCTCGAACGGGTCCTCGATGCGATGCGCCTTGTCCAGCAGGAGGTCCAGCATCTCCTCGATCTGGGCGGGCACGGCCAGCGGGCGATAGACACTCTTGCCGATCTCCACCCCATGCCGGCGCAGGCGGCCCTCATCGGCGGGATTGGGCAGAAGGTTTTCCGACAGCGCACTGTGCAGGTTGAGCAGCGTGAACCGGTTGAATCCGGCCGTGTCGGCGTTTTCGACCAGAAACTCGATGGCCGCCTTGTGATTCAGGATCATCTGCGTCTCGATGGCGGCCTTGCCCTGCGCGGCCCGGCCGTGCTCGATCAACTCCCGGGTATCGAGCCGGGTGTAGGTGTTGCCTTCAAGGTGGCTGGATGCCCAGGACAGATCGATCAGAAGACGGTTCAGGACAGCGCGGCCGTAGGTACCGGCCGGTAGCATCGATTGGCCGGTATCCCCCATCTTGCGCAGCTGTCGCCGCAATGGATCCGGAAGATACCAAGTGCGGTTGGGCTGGTAGGCATCCAGAAAATCGCGCTGGTAACCCACCGGCTTGCGGGCCGTGAGCGGCTGGTCGACATAGGCGAGAATGTCGCGGCTGTCGGCGGAAAGCGGGATGCGCCGGGGGAAGATATCCTCAGCGCCGGATGTGGGCGCAAGGGCTATAGCCGCGACGGTGTAGCGACGTGCCCGCCCCGCGCCCAAGGCCTTGATCCGGCCCTCAGCCATCAACTCATTGAGCCAACGCTGGGCCGTCCGGCGGGCAAGTCCCGGATGTCGCGCCAGGATGGTGGCGATGGAGAGGCCCTCGGGGGCAGATTGAATGCTTTTCAGCAGCTCTTCTGGAGTGGGCATGGGGTGCGTGGCGCGATTTAGCCGTTTCGTGGCGCAATTATGGCGCGTAAAACGGAATCGCGCCAGTGGATGTGGCGCGATTCGCGCCGGGCTCTGGCAAAAACCCTTTTCATTCATACCCCATCTTGAGCGCCTGGGCCTGCTCGGCCAGGGCGTCGAGGGCCTTGTGGCGTCCGGCGTCGATCCGCTCCTTGTGGGCAATCACGTCCTGGTAACGGACGCGGCGGTGGGTGCCGATCTTGTGGAACGGGATCTCGCCGCGCTCCAGCAACTGCACCAGGAACGGCCGCGAGACATTGAGCACGTCCGCCGCCTCCTGCGTCGTCAGCTCGGCATGGATCGGAATGATGCTGACCGCGTTGCCCTCGCCGATCTCGGTCAGGACATCCACGAGCAGCCGCAGCGCCGACACCGGGACGCGGACCGGATGAGGCGCGCCCTTGTCGTCGAAGATCTCGATTTGCTGGGTTTCCGCGCGGGTCTGCAGGAAGGCGGATAGCGCCCGGCCGCTCTCACGGGCGATAGCAACTTCTTCGGCCGTTGGCAACGAATGGGTGGGCGAGAGTGTGGTCATGGCAGCCTCCTGGGAGCTTCAAACAGCGTCATGGGAGGCAGCATAACCGAAATAAACGAAAAGTCGAAATATTCGAAACGAGATGGGGCGGCGCTGTCCGCGTGGCAGCCGTCAACCTCAACCTTGGCTCGTGGGCGGAACAGCGCCTTCATGGACGCCTGCCAACTCGTTCGGAAGGAGACCAAAATGGAAGTCGTTCATCTCAACCAGAAGCAACTGGCCACCCGCTGGCCTGCCTGCCGGCAGGCAGGGGTGTCAGCGAGGCCCGGCTTCCGCGCTGGCGCAGCGAGGGGATCGGTCCCAAGTTCCTGACAATTTCGCCGGGAGCGAAATTGGACAGCCGGAGGCTGCCCGCAGGGGGTGCGCCACGGATGGCGCACATCAAGCTCTGCGGCCGGGTCCTCCCTGCCTGTCGGCAGGCAGGTACCGCCAGATCGACATCGAAGCCTACGAGGCGTCGTGTCTGGCGACATCGACCAAGTGCTGCGGCGCCCGCGTGGGCGCAGAGTGACGCCTGTTGTTGTGTTGCGTTTTGTCGGTATATATCAGCAAGTGACGACGTTTCTTGAGGCGGAACGGCTCAGTATCACCGGTTCTTTCTCGCCTCAGCAATGGCGTTCATCAGTTCCTGGTGCGACCACTTCACCGTCTTTAAGCCATACGTCTCGAATGCCGCAGGGAGTTGAGCTGGTGGGGCGTCGCCTTTGTAAATGCCGATCACGCCCTTGCCACGCTTGAGACTCTCGGTGATTTCCCATTCGACCCACTTGCTTTTGGCGCTGTCAGAGGTCAGGTAGACCGCTGTCACCGATGCTCGATTGATGCGCTCGCGGATTCTCTGCTTGATGTAGTCCTCATTCTCGCTGTTGACGGCCTGCTTCAACGAAAAGTCGTCAAACTCCAGTTCGCTCTTCTCGTTCTTGGCCTGTCCGCGGAGTAGATTCACCGCATCTTCGTCCTCGAAAGCGAAGCTGATGAATACGTGACAGCCGGTATCGGCCGGTGTCGTGAGCGTTTGCTTCGCCTTTTCTTCGAGTTTCTTCAGATCAGAACTTGGAATGCTTCCGCCGCCACCACCGCCCATTTTTCAACCCCCTTTCTGAGACCGATTTCAAGACATGAAATACAGTGCCCGCAGGGCTCGCCTCCGCCCACGTGGCACGAATACGTTCCGGAGATCCCCTTCTCCTGCGCCAGTTTGATGACATCAGCCTTGCTGAACTCAGCAAGAGGTGTCACGACCCTGATTCGACGGCCAAGTGCTGCCTCGATGGCGCGTTCCGCCTGTGCGAGGAATTCCGATCGCTGGTCTGGAAACAAACTGAAGCGTTCAGCAAGCAGGCCGATGGACACGGTAGGCGCGCCCACCTGATATGCATAGACACTGCCCATCAGCAAGAACATCAGGTTGCGCCCCGGCGTGAAGGCATCCTCGTTAACGTCCAGGCTCGTGGAAGTCAGTCCGGAATGAATCACTCGGCCAAATCCCGACACATCCATTCGGGTTGGCGTAGGCAGTCGCAGCTGCGCGTGAACCCGCTGGCAGGTGTCCCACTCCTTTCGCGCAGCCCGCTGGCCATAGTCGATAAACAGCGGATACACCTCCACGCCTTCTTCGCGAGCCATTACACCAATCAATGTTGAATCCAGCCCGCCGGAAACCAGATTGACAAGGCTCACCAGATTGCCTCCCGCTTGGCGACCCGCATCGTGACCCACATGGCCAGATCGACGCAGCCGACCGAATGACCGAAGTCGGCTGCCACACGCTGAAACTCCGCCTCAATCTGTTCGTAGCTCGGCAACCGTGATAAGGCACTCGGCTTGGGATCAATCCCCCGCGCTAGGCGCAGGTAGTCGAGGATGTGGGTGTCCAGTACCGCGAGTTGGGCGGAGTACCCGACGCGGCGTAGGAAAAGACTTGCTTGCTTCGGGCCGAAACCCCAGACCTGCTTCACCAAGATCTCTCTGGCTTCGCGCGCCGATCCGGCCGAAAACAGAATCTTTCGCAGGGACTGACCTTGGTCCCGCATTGTGGTCAGGGTGGTTGCCAACAGCGAGGCCAACCGGTTCCGGAATCGGGGGCGGACGTGCTGAACTTTGCCGTCCCGTTCTATCGCGAGAGGTTCGGACAAGGCCGCCCGCAAGCATTGTTCATACTCGGCGCCGCTTCCTTTGTATCGTGAGACCCGGAGCAATCCACGGTCCCTGATCTGCTCGGCGGCGGCCTCGGCGACCTCGAACACCATCTGGCTGCTGAACATGCAGACGCAGGCTTCGTGCAGCAATTCCTCTTCCGTGCGAAGGTTCCAATCTCGAATACCCCGGTCGTTTCTCCGGACCTCGGCGCAGAGCACCCGGATTGTTCGGTCAACGGCTGTCATGTTCATGCTGCAGCCTCCCAGCCAAACGCCTCGGCACATTGGCTGAAAACGTATGGCGGAAAATTGAAGCGGCAGAAATTGAGGCCATCGCCCTGGTGGATCGCCTGGCGCAGGCGCTGCATCCAGTCTGCGTAGAACGTCAGGTTGTGAGCCAACGTGCGGGCATGAAACGAGACATCGCCGTCGCCCCACGCCGTCTGCCGCCGAAAAAAATCCGACTGGGAGAGGTGGAACAAGAGCCCTGTATCGTGATCGACCACCGTCTGGCACCATTCCAGACCGTCAAAACTGTCGGCACCGGCCCCTGCATAGAGCGCGATCGAGATAGGATTGCCCGTGCCGAGGAGATGAAGACCGACGTAGCGCCCGTTGTCATCGAGTGCCTTACGCAGTGCCATCACCGACCGGGTGCGCTCGAATACGCCGCTACCCAAACGTCGTTCGGCAACGGCGATCATCGGTACTTGGGTCTCCTGCGCGACACGTGCACACAGCTCCGGCAAACTTTCCGGGGTTCCATGCACGATGGGCACAATCACACGGTCTCCGGCGGCGATCTGATCCTGTCGCCAGCGTTCAACTACCAACCCGACGTGGGCATCCGCATCAGCAGGCGGATTCTGCTCATCGAAGCCAAAGGCGAACGTGCAGGGAAAGCGCCTCAGCACTTCGTGGAAATCCGCTTGGCGCCAACTTACCTGCTCGTCCTTCCAATAGCTTTCGTAGTTGCCGGAATCCATCAACACAGTAGCGCCGGTGTCTTGGGTAGCCGTCAGCCAGTACTCAAGGCCATCACCGTTATGCGAGCGACCCAGGTCAAAGGCGGATACCAGGAACTGCTGGTTCATGTCACGCAGCGAGTGCAGCGCCGCCAGGTATTCAGACGGTGCCAGCGCGGTCTTGACGGTGGATACAGAAGGGAAGAATACGGGCATCGCCAGCCGATTCCCGCCCAGGGTGATCTCCTCCAGCCGGGTGATCATCGTCACTTCGCCTCCTGCTTTTGTGCCGATACAACGCGCCGGGTTTCGTTGAACCAGTTCGCGTGCTCGGTCGAAACGTGCTCCTCGACGCGCTCGGCGAGAGCGATCAGCCGCTCGGGCTCAGGCTGCCCCTTATAGGGTCCTGCCGCGGAAAGGAACAGGAATTTCTCGTGCTTCAGGCGTTCGGCAGTGGCGCGATAAGTAACCCAGAGGGTCGAATACTGGTTCATGTGCTGGACCCCCTCCAGAACTGCAATCAGCGCGCCGGCAACTGAGGTGACCCACTTGGCATACATGGGATCAAGATGACTCAGCACAGGGATCAGCACCGCCAGGCTGATCTGCACCAGCTTCAGCCGCTTGTACCACTTCTGGCATTGCGTACTCTTGGTGTCGTACCACTGGAGCTGGTCTTCCAGCCGATGCCACGCCGAGTGTTCGGCCACCGCTTCCGGCATAGTGCCCTGGTTCTCCTGGCGACCGCCCTGGCTATCGATCATCCCCCCTCCTGCGGCATACTGGTTCAAATATAGACAAGTTTGCCGTATCCTTGCCAAGATTACCACCGTTGCCGGCCCCGATCCTGGTGCCGGGTGAGGAAGCGATGAAAGACGACACCGGAGAGATATTCACCCTCGACGAAGTGGCGGCCTACCTCAAGGTGGGCAAACGCACGGTCTATCGCTTGGCGGCGGCGAAGAAGATTCCCGCCTTCAAGGTCGGAGGGACATGGCGCTTTTCGCGCCAGGAAATCGACCAGTGGATCAAGCGACAGACGAACGACGACACGTCCGGGGACGATCGCCGGGGCAACGAATAATGCACGCCGAAGAACTCAAACCGAACATCACCGTGCACGGGCCTCTGTTTCCGGAGCCGGTCCAGGTCATCGTCGCGATTCCGATGGGCGCCTCGGTCAAGCTGGTCGGGAAGGGAACCCGCTCCAATTCGGTCTATGAACCGATTCTGACTGCGGAGCAGCTCGCCCTCCTCACGGCCTCCCCGGCCCACGAGCCCTTCGACGGCGATGCCCGCAAATTCCGCCTCGGCATCGAAGCGATGCGCCTGGGGCTCGCTTACGAGTACGACCCGTACTTCTCGCTGTCCATCGCACGCGTGGACCCGCTGCCCCACCAATTGGAAGCAGTCTACGACTACTTCATGAGGTTGCCACGTATCCGGTTCCTCCTGGCCGACGACCCGGGCGCTGGCAAGACGATCATGGCCGGCCTCCTCATCAAGGAGCTCAAGATTCGCGGCCTGGTCAAGCGCGTGCTCATCATCACGCCGGCCAATCTCACGTTCCAGTGGCAGCGCGAGCTGAAGGACAAGTTCCGCGAGAACTTCGAGGTCATCCGCAGCGACGTCCTGCGCGCCAACTACGGCATGAATCCCTGGCAGGAGAAGGACCAGGTGGTTACCTCGGTGTCCTGGGTTTCCCGCATCGAGGATGCCAAGGATTCCTTGCTGCGCAGCCGCTGGGATCTGGTGATCGTCGACGAGGCGCACAAGATGAGCGCCTACAGCAGTGAGAAGAAGACCCTTGCCTACCAGCTCGGCGAGGCGCTCTCGAACATGACTGACCACTACCTGCTCATGACGGCAACGCCCCACAAGGGCGACCCGGAGAACTTCTGCCTGTTTCTCGAACTGCTCGACCGCGACGTCTATGGCGACATCAGGAGCCTGGAGGAAGCGATGGCGCGGCACGAGGCGCCGTTCTATCTGCGCCGCGTCAAGGAGGCCCTGGTTACGTTCCCCGAGCCGGAAACCGGGCACGTCAAGGCGCTGTTCACCCGCCGCAACGTCACGACCTCGGAATTCCAGATCTCGGACGAGGAACTGGATTTCTATGACCGCCTGACCCGCTACGTCGAAGACCAATCCATCAAGGCCGCGGCGGACGACTCGGCCCGCGGCCGGGCGCTCGCCTTCACCATGGCCATGCTCCAGCGCCGCTTCGCCTCTAGCCTCTACGCCGTGCGGCGCAGCCTGGAACGGATGCGCGACAAGCGCGAACGCATCCTCAAGGACCCCGAGGGCTACCGCCGGGAGCAGATGAACAAGCGGCTGCCGGAAGACTTCGAGGACCTGACCGACGAAGAACAGCAGGAAATCATCTCCCAGCTCGAGGACGTCGTCGCCAGCGTCGATCCGGCAGCGCTGCGCGAAGAGATCGCCGAGCTGACCAAACTGATCAACCACGCCCGGGAGTTGGAGGGGCGGGAGGTCGAGACCAAGCTCACCGCCCTGAAAGATCTCCTAACCAAGCAGGGTGTCTTCGCGGACCCCAAGATGAAGCTTCTGGTGTTCTCCGAGCACAAGGACACACTGGATTTCCTTGCCGGCGACGGACGCGAGGCCCGCCCTCTCGGCAAACTGCGCGAATGGGGCCTCAGCCTCACGCAGATTCACGGCGGCATGAAGATCGGCGACCGCGACACCCCCGGCACGCGTATCTTCGCCGAACGCGAATTCCGGGAATCAGCCCAGGTGCTGGTTGCCACCGAGGCCGCCGGCGAGGGTATCAACCTGCAGTTCTGCTGGTTGATGATCAACTACGACATCCCCTGGAACCCGGTGCGCCTGGAGCAGCGCATGGGCCGTATCCACCGTTACGGCCAGGAGAAGGACTGCCTAATCTTCAACTTCGTCTCGACCAACACCCGCGAGGGGCGCGTGCTGCACAAGCTCTTCGAGCGCATCGAGGCGATCCAGGACGATCTGGATCCCAAGCGCACCGGCAAGATCTTCAACGTCCTCGGTGACGTGTTCCCGGCCAACCAGCTCGAAAAGATGCTGCGCGACATGTACTCCCACAACCAGATGACAGAGGAGCTGATCAAGCAGCGCATCGTCGAACAGGTCGATCTCAGACGTTTCGAAGGCATCACTCAATCCACGTTAGAAGGGCTGGCCAAGAAAGAGCTGAACCTGTCCGCCATCGTGGGCAAGTCCGCCGAGGCCAAGGAGCGGCGGCTGGTGCCCGAGGTCATCGAGGATTTCTTCCTCAGCGCCGGCCCGCTTACCGGCGTCTCACCCAAACCTGTGAAGGCGGGAACCCATGCCTACCGGCTGGGTCGGGTTCCGCGCAACCTGTGGCCCACCGGCGAACGCCTGGAACCCCGCTTCGGCAAACTCGGGCGCGAGTACGGCAACATCGTATTCGACAAGGAACTGCTCAAGCAGGATGCCAGCCTGGAATGGGTGACGCCGGGCCATCCGCTCTTCGAGGTGGTGCGCGAAGACGTCCTGGGACAGGTACAGGAGCACCTCAAGCGCGGCGCAGTGTTCTTCGACCTGCACAGCCAGGCGCCCTACCGCTTGGATGTCTTCAGCGCATCCATTCGCGACGGCCGGGGCAATGTCTTAAGCCGTCGGCTGTTCGTGGTGCAAACCGGCATGGACGGGAAGACGGCCATCAAGCAGCCCACGATCTTCCTCGATCTCACTGCTGCGGAGACCCCTCCGGAAGTCCCGGACGATGCGACCCTGCCGGATCGAAACCAGGTCGAAGTCGTCCTGCTGGAACAGGCGCTTCAGCCCCTGCTGGAAGAATCACGCCGCGAGCGTGAGCGCGAAGTGGCCACTATCTCCCGCCATATCGAGCTCTCGCTCAACACCATCATCAACCGGGAGAACCTGCTGCTGGCAGTTCTCATTTCCCAAAAGGAAAGCGGCTCCACCGAACCCGGGCTGGAAGGCCGCATCAAGATCTCGGAAGACAAGCTCCTGGAGCTTGACCATCGCCTGCAAAGCCGCCGCCGCGAACTGGAGCAGGAACGGCAATGCTCGATCGGCGACATCCAGCACATCGGCCGGACCTGGGTGCTACCCCATCCGGAGCGCGCCGCACCGGGCGTCGCCCCGATGGTGTCCGACCCCGAAATCGAGCGCATCGCCGTCCAGGCTGTGATCGCCCACGAGGAAGCGGAAGGCCGCGTGGTGGAGAGCGTGGAAGCCGACAACCGCGGCTTCGACCTCATTTCGCGCCGACCGCACCCCGAGGACCCCAAGACCGCCATCGACGTCCGTTTCATCGAGGTCAAGGGACGGGCGCACACGGGCGAGATCGCTTTGACTTCCAACGAGTACAAGACTGCCCAACGCCTCGCCAACGACTACTGGCTGTATGTCGTTTTCCACTGCGCGACGCCGAATCCGACGGTCAACATCCTGCGCAATCCGGCAACGCTCGACTGGCAGCCGATCGTCAAGGTGGAGCATTACCGGCTGAAGGCCGATTCCATCAAGCATCCTGTCGAGCTACGAGAGGATCGTGCCAACTATGAACCGGGTCAGGAGTAAAGCGTGGCCGATCCCAAGAACGAATTACAGGCAAGCTTTCAGCCGGCGAAACGCCACCAGACCTACGGTGACCTCATTCTCGGCCTGCACGCCAAGGGATTTCGCAATCACGTCGATACCAAGATCGAGATCGAAAGCCCGGTCACGGCCTTTTGCGGGGTCAATGGGACGGGCAAGTCGACGCTGTTACAGCTCGCCGCCGCCGCATACCAGGCGCCAAACGGGAAAAAGCGGCATTACATCTCTTCCTTCATCCTGGCGGGGACCCTGGACAGCAAACCTTTCGCCGATGATGCATCAGTCGAGATTACCTACGAACAGCCGCCCACAAGCAGCGGTTCAATCCAACCTCGGACGCTGACCGTTTCCCGGTCAGGCTCTTCGTGGTCCGGTTATGACCGCCAGCCTGAGCGCGCAGTCCTGTATCTGGGACTTGGCTTTCATCTGCCCCATGCCGAACGCGACGAGAGCTTCAAGAAGCTGTTTGGCGACGCACAATTCCGCCTCAGGGAAAAGCAAGCGCTCGAAGACAAGGTTGTCGAGCGGGTTTCGACCATCCTCCTGTGCAAGTACGACGCTGCGCATCAGAACACGCTGAGGAAACGATATGGGCGCACGAATACCCATCTCCTTACAGCAAAGCGCGGAACCGGCGCTGAGTATTCCGAGGCCAACATGGGCTCTGGAGAGGCGCGTCTCTACGCCCTCGTCATGCGCATTGAAGCGGCGCCGGAAAAGAGCCTGTTCCTCATCGAGGAACCGGAGACGGCGCTGCACCCCAGCGCCCAATATGAGCTTGGGCGCTATCTGGTGGAAGTCGCCAAGCGGCGTGGCCTGCAGATATTCCTGACGACCCACAGCGAATACCTCCTTCTGGCGTTACCGCAGAAATCCCGCATCTACCTCAAGCGGGAAGGCGCCACGGTTGTGCCGATTCCGAGCGTTGGTGTGCGCCAGGCCGTGAGCCTGATGGACAACTTTGCGATCCCGGCGATTTATGTCCTGGTGGAGGACGACGTGGCCGAGGCGATCGTCATCGAACTCCTGCGCAAGCACGATCCGGACTTTCTCAAGACGGCACGGGTGATCGTTGCTGGCGACAAGGATCGCATTCGCCAGATGATGGAGGTTTTCCAGGACCAGAAACTTCCGGTCTGCGCGGTGCGGGACGGCGACTTCGGCGACGCCAAGAAACTCAAGATGTACAAGCTGTTCGGTACTGAGCCACCGGAGAAGGAAATCTTCAAGTCAACGAAGTTCAAGGAAACCTTTGCTGCTCAGCATGGGGTGGATTGGGACGCCGTGGATATCGCGAACCAAGGCAAGGATCATCACCGCTGGTTTGATGTGCTGGAACAGCAGCTCGCGCGAAAGCGCGCGGAAATCCTGCCGCTGGCGGCCTGCGCGTATCTCGAAGGAATAACAGAAACCGACCGGCAGGCATTGGTCGAACAGATTAAGGCGGCAGTACCATGAAAAACGATTACAAGCGGTTGATTGAAGTCGACCTCCCCATCCGACGCATCTCTGATCATGCCCGTGCCGAGAAGAACATGCGTTCCGGCCATCCGTGGCAGCTTCACATCTGGTGGGCGCGCCGCCCTTGGGGCGCCTGCCGGTCCGTGGCGTTGGCCTCGCTGATTCCGGCGCCGACCGATGAGCATTGCCCGGAGGATTTCGTCAGAGCCGCCGCTTCGACCCTGGCCGAAATCGGCTTCAAACCGGCCGATGGGTCCCGCCAAAAGGTTGAGGAGGCATTGCTGCGCTTCACCGGCGAGTTTGCCCGCTGGGAGGCGGGCAGCGATCCCTACTGGCGCACCGCTGCCCGCAAGCTCATCAAGACAGCGCATCCGTACGTCCCCCACGTGTTCGACCCGTTCTCCGGCTACGGCGCCATTCCGGGGGAGGCGGCTAGGCTGGGCTGCGAGAGTGTGGCCTCGGACCTGAACCCGGTGGCGCTGCTGTGTCTGCGCACCCTGCTGGAGGCGGTCCCACGCCAGGGCCACAAGCTCATCGAGAAGTTCAACGAGGGCGCCGAGTTCATCAGGGCGGAAGCCGAAAAGCGGCTCGCACCCTACTATCCCAAACGCAACGGCAAGCATGTCATCGCCTGGTTATGGGCGCGCACGGTCACCTGCGAAGGGCCGGGCTGTGGCGCGACCGTTCCGTTGATCTCCCAGACCACCATCGCCAAGGGCAGCCGCAAGGCGTGGATCGAGGTCACAGGAGACCCCAGGACCAAGGAGGTGCGGATTGCGGTGCGCTCCGGAAAATCCATTCCCGCCGGGCTCAAGAAGACGGCCGGCGGCGGGCATGCCATCTGTCCGGTATGCGGCTTCACCACCAACAAGGAACGGGTCAAGGCGCAAGGCAAGGAAGGCCGGATGGGCCATCGGCTTTACGGCGTGGCGATGGCCATCGGCACACGCCAGGGCAAGGAGTATGCGGAGCCGACGCCGGAAGACTTGGCGGCATTTGATCGAGCGGTCGACACGTGGGAGCAGATTGCTCGCAGAAATCCAGAGGCCGATCCTAAAGAGAAATATCCGTTTCACGATCCACGTGCATTTACAGCGGGCCAGTACGGCATCAAAACCTGGGGCGACTTGTTCTCACCGCGCCAGAAGCTGGCGCTGCACAGCATCGGTGAGATCCTGCGGGATTACGAACAGCGCCTGACCGCAGCAGGAGAAGACCGGGCGCTGGTTCGCGACACCGTGACCGCCCTGGCGTTGGCCGTCAGTAACTCTGTGCACTACCTCACAACCATGAGCACATGGCTATCCGAAGGCATGATCTCTTGTTTCATCGCCGGTAACGCCATTGCCATGCGTTGGGATTGGGCTGAGGCAAACCCCCTAGTTGGTACATATGCTGGGGGATTGGACTTCTCCTTCAAGAAGTCAGAAGAAGCGCTGGCATCCACCATTGCCCTCAACAACACGACCACCACCGTCATGCGCGCGGACGCGGCCAATTACCCGTTGCCGGACGACGCGGCGGAGATGTTTTTCTCCGACCCGCCGTACTACGACGTGGTGCCCTATGCGGACCTTTCCGACCTTTGCTACATTTGGCTCAAGCGTTTCGTGGGCCATGCGCAGCCCGATCTGCTGGCGGAAGACCTGACCCCCAAGGCCGAGCAGATCGTGGTCAACCCCTATGCGGTCGAGGACGGTCGCGGCGAGCAGTCGCCGGAACGCTATCAGGAGCGCATGACCCAGGCCTTCCGGGAAGCGCGCCGGGTGCTCAAACCGGAGGGCATCGGCTGCATCGTCTTCGCCCACAAGGGGACGGCGGCCTGGGAAACGCTTCTCGCCTCCATCATCGATGCCGGTTTTGTGGTCACGGCATCCTGGCCCATCGACACCGAGCGCGCCGCACGGATGCGCGCCAACAAGTCGGCGGCGCTGGGCTCCAGCGTGCACATCGTGGTGCGCCCCCGCGAAAACCCCGATGGCTCCTTGCGTGCCGACGAGGTGGGTGACTGGCGCGATGTGCTGGCCGAGCTCCCCCGCAGGATTCGGAGCTGGATGCAGCGTTTGATTCACGAGGGCGTGGTTGGAGCCGACGCGATCTTCGCCTGCCTTGGGCCTGCCCTGGAGATTTATTCCCGCTATTCCCGTGTCGAGAAAGCCAATGGCGATCAGGTATTCCTTCGGGAATATCTTGAGCACGTTTGGGCCACGATCTCCCGTGAAGCCCTGGCAACCATCTTCGAAGGCGCCGATGCCACCGGTTTCGAGCCTGACGCGCGTCTGACCGCCATGTGGCTGTGGACACTGCGCACGGAGGCGGGCGACGTTGCGGTCGAGGTTGACGATGAGGACGATGAATCCGAGAGCAAAGCCGGGAAAGCCAAGGGATACGGCCTGGAATTCGACGCGGTCAACAACATTGCCAAGGGTCTCGGTATCCACCTGGAAGACCTCGATTCGGTGGTCGAGATCAGCAAAGGCAACGCGCGGCTTCTGGCGGTCTCGGAGCGTACCCAATACCTGTTTGGGAAGACCTCGGAAGAGCCGGTCAAGCGAGGGCGCAAGAAGGCCGAGCAGCAGGACTTGTTCGCAGAACTTCTGGACGAAGCGGATGCGGAAACGGCTTGGCGCGACAAGGCGATCTTGAAGCCGGGGGCTACCACCCTCGACCGCGTGCACCAGGCCATGATCCTTTTCGCTACTGGTCGTGGCGAGGCATTGAAGCGGCTTTTGGTAGATGACGGTGCCGGCCGCGACGCACGGTTCTGGATGCTGGCGAATGCCCTGCTGGCGCTTTATCCGAAGTCGAGCGAGGAAAGTCGTTGGGTGGACGGCGTGCTGGCACGGAAGAAGGGCCTGGGGTTGTGAGATGGTGGATGGCCTCGTCGCACGTTTCCGGGAGACATTCTTCGCCGTCGTCCAGGCCGGCGAGCTGGCCGGTGAGCTGAAGCAGGCGGCTTCCGCTGCGAACCTCGGGGCCTGGACGCGGGCGCTTACCGAGGCAGCAATCAGAACCTGTTCGGGGCTGGGGCTGATGGCCTCCGCCAAGGGGCACAAGCTGGAACTGCTACCCATCCACCGCAGCGAGTACCTGGCGCTGGATGTGATGGCTTTCGCTGAGGGCGAAAAGCGCTGGCGGTTTCCGGTGGCGGTGATGGAGCTGGAGAACAGCGCCCGGGAAGACCAGATCGCCTACTCGCTTTGGAAGGTGCTGTCGGTGCGAGCGGAGCTGCGGATCGTGTTTTGTTACCGCAGGAACGGAGAGGAGATCCCCGCTTTGCTGCGCCACCTGCGGGAGGAGGTGGTCGAGGCGATGGGGCTGGCGGGCCGGGTGAAACTCGAAGGGGCCACGCTGCTGGTGGTGGGTTCCCGTAGCGAATCGGAGACATTCCCGTTCGGCTACTTCGCCTGGTGGTCGCTGGATACGAATACTGGAAGATTTGAACGGCTATAGAGGACAACGATGAAACTCAAACCCTGGTATGACGTAGTGAAGCCGCGTGAGGACTTGCGGGAGGGCAAGCCGCTCGACGCCTCTGAATTCGCCGTTCATCTGGACAAGGTGCGGTTGGGCACCGCGCCCAAGGATTATCGTGACGCCGCGACCTTCTTTGACCGGACATTCCTGACCGAGAACCTGACGGGCCTGGGTGCGGAAGTGATGCGAAGGCTCTCCGGCATTACCACCGAAACGAGCGCGGTGTTCAACATGACCACCCAGTTCGGCGGCGGCAAGACCCACGCGCTGACCCTGCTCTATCACCTGGCGCGGCATGGATCGGCCGGCAACGGCTGGCGTGGTGTCACCAAGATTCTGCAGCGGGCAGGCATTCAGACCATCCCCGACAATTGCGCGGTGGCGGTCTTCGTCGGCACGGAGTTCGATTCCGTGACCGGTCGTGGCGGTGACGACGGCACGCCGCGGCGCAGAACCCCCTGGGGCGAGCTCGCCTGGCAATTGGGAGGGGAGGAATCCTTTGCCCATGTCGCCCAACATGACGCAGACTTCATCGAACCCAAGGGCGATGTGATCGAAAAGTTCCTGCCTTCGGATCGCCCCTGCCTGATCCTGATGGACGAGGTGCTGAACTACATCAGCACGTACCGCGACCGGGGCTGGCACAACAAGCTCTACAACTTCATCCAGGCGCTGTCTGAGACGGTTCGCGGGCGCCACAACGCGGTGCTGGTGGGCTCGATCCCGGCTTCGGAACTCTCCTACACGGACAAGGATGAAGCGGATCAGCAGCGCTTGAAGAACCTCCTGGATCGGCTGGGCAAGGCGGTGATCGTGTCGGTGGAATCGGAAACCTCCGAGATCATCCGCCGCCGGCTGTTTGAATGGGACGAGCGGGCCGTGACCCCGGATGGCCGGGTGATCCTCAACAAGGACGCTGAGGACGCCTGTCGGGCCTATGCTGACTGGATTCAGGAGAATCGACTGCAGCTGCCGAACCTGATCAATCCGGACTTGGCCCGCGACGAATTCCGCGCCACCTACCCGTTCCATCCGATGGTGATTTCCGTCTTCGAGCGGAAGTGGCAGACCCTGCCCCGGTTCCAACAAACGCGCGGCGTCCTGCGACTACTGGCCCTATGGGTGTCCCGGGCCTACCAGGAGGGCTACAAGGGGGCGCAGCGCGATCCCTTGATCACACTGGGAACGGCGCCGCTGGACGACCCCATGTTCCGTGCCGCCGTGTTCGAGCAACTAGGTGAAACCAAACTGGAGGCGGCAGTCACCACGGATATCGCCGGCAAGAAGGACGCCCACGCCGTGCGGCTCGATTCCGAGGCCATCGATGCCATCAAGAAGGCAAGGCTTCACCGCAAGGTGGCCACCACGATCTTCTTCGAGTCTAACGGCGGGCAGGTCGGCGCTGAAGCTCAGGAGGCCAGTGTCCCAGAGATTCGGCTTGCCGTAGGCCAGCCCGAAAGCGACATCGGGAACATCGAGACCGTCCTGGAGGCACTCACCGATGCCTGCTACTACCTGAACGTCGAGAAGACTCGGTACAAGTTCAGCCTGAAGGAAAACCTCAACAAGCGATTCGCCGACCGCCGGGCGACTGTGCAGGGTCCGCAAGTCGACGAAGAGGTCAAACGGGAGATTCAGAAGATCTTCGCGCCGAAGGAGTTTGTCGAGCGGGTGTTCTTCCCCGAGAAGAGCATTCAGATCTCCGACCGGCCTGTGATCAGCTTCCTCGTCGCCGACCTGGACCGGACGATGGAAGACGAGAAGGCGACCCGCCAGTTCGCGGAGCAGATGATCAGGGAATGCGGCACGACGGCGCGGACGTTCAAGAGCGCGTTGATCTGGGTGGTGCCGGATTCCGCTCAGCCCATGCGGGAAGAGGCACGGAAGATTCTGGCCTGGCAGGCAATTCAAGACGAGGCGGATGATCTCAAGCTCGATGAGGCGCAGAAGAAGCAGCTCGCCGAGAACATCCACAAGGCCAAACGTGACCTGAAGGAGTCCATCTGGCGAGCCTACAAGCACCTGTTCCTGCTGGCCAAGGACAACACGGTGAAGATGGTCGATCTCGGGCTCGTCCACTCCAGCGCGGCGGATACCCCTATCTCCAACATCCTCAACCGGCTGTCTGCCGACGGCGACGTGGAGAAGGGTGTGAGCCCGAACTTCCTGGTGCGGAACTGGCCGCCCGCTTTCAAGGAATGGGCGACCAGGTCGGTCCGCGATGCGTTCTACGCGTCGCCGGTCTTTCCACGCCTGTTGAACGCGGAAACGATCAAGGAAACCATCGCGCGCGGGGTCGAGAGCGGAATACTGGCCTACGTGGGGAAAGGCGCCTCCGGCAAATATCAGCCATTCGCATTCAATCAGAGCGTCAGCCCGACAGACATCGAGTTCTCCGACGACATGTTCGTCATCACGGCTGAAGTGGCACGGGCCTACCTGGATGCTCAAACCACGCCGCCACCGGCGGGGGTTCCCGTGCAAGGAGGCGGCACGGGAGTTGGAACAGGGACAGGTGGAAGTGCGGAACCAGGTGGTACACCGATTGGGCCTCAACCGGCACCGACACCGCCTGTTCCTGGGCCAGCGAAGATTGCCGGCATCCGATGGTCTGGCGAAGTGCCTCCGCAGAAATGGATGAACTTCTACACCAAGGTGCTCTCGCGCTTTGCCGCTACCCCGGGCTTGAAGCTCACTATTTCGGTCGAGGTCAGCCCATCGGATGGCCTCTCGAAGCAGTCCCTGGAGGAAACGCAGAATGCTTTGCGGGAACTGGGGCTGGATGACCGGGTGACGGAGAAGTAGTCGTCCGGGTGCGAAAGGCGAGCAGTTGAATGGGGGCGCGGACAATGCCGGCAGACGGACAAATTACAGTTGATGCTGATCAGCACACTTTCGGAGGTGCATGGACGCTCCTCAAGCTCGCCGCTTTGGAGAAGTATCTATCCGCGTTTACCACCGCGCTGAGCAAGCAGAATTTCAAGTTGATTTTCATCGATGGCTTTGCTGGCACCGGCCGCTGCGATGTAAAGATCGATGGTGAAAAATCCAGCGTCGATGGATCTGCCCGGATTGCCCTCCGAACGAATCCACCGTTTCATCGCTACTGCTTCATCGAGCTATCGCCGAGGAAGCTCTCCGCTCTTCAAAGGCTGACCGCCGAGTACCCGAGTCGTTCAATCGAGATCATCAGGAACGACGCCAACACGGCGCTTCGAGAATTGTGCGAGAGGCACGACTGGAAAAACACGCGCGCGGTGCTGTTTCTTGATCCGTTCGGCATGCACGTCGAATGGGCGACGCTGGAGTCCATTGCCCGCACCGGGGCAATTGACGTCTGGTACCTATTCCCATATTCCGGCTTATATCGACAAGCCGCTAGAAACTCTCAGGCACTGGCTCCCGACAAGGAGGCTGCCATTACGCGCTGCCTGGGCACGGACGAGTGGCGTCGGTTGTTCTACGCGCCGCAGCGACAGGGTGATCTATTCGGGAACGAAAGCGAAATGCGTGAAGCAAAGCACCACGAGATGCTCAAGTACGTTTCCGACCGACTGAAGGGTGTGTTTCCGGCCGTTACCGAGCCGAAAATTCTCTACCAGCTGGGCTGCACAAGGACTCCCAGTGGCGCGCCGTTGTTCGCGCTGTATTTTGCAGCGTCGAATCCAAATCCGAAGGCATTCGGGTTGGCAATCAAAATCGCCAGGGACGTCCTCAACGCGCTATAGCCGTGGCAACCATGGGATAGGCGTCCCACGTGCGCCCCTTGAAGATCCGCCCATTCGCCTTCTTGTGTCGCTTAACGCCATCCGCGCCCCAGCCGCCCCACTGCTTGAAGAAGAAGGCGGCGCCAGCCGCATCCGCCTGCTCCTTCACGTTGGCCACCCATATTTCGCGCATGGGCCGCGCTTTGTGGCCGGATTCGCCTCCGACAATGACCCAATGGATGCCTCTGAGGTCCAGCGTCCCAAGGTCCTCCAGCAGCGGTTCTACAGAAAGAAACCGGATATGCGCGTCGACCCGACGCAGATGGTCGATGCGCGGCACACCGTATTTCCGATCCTCGACAGAGACGCCGAGCCAGACATTTTGAGGGCAGTCCCTGTCTTTGAAGTACTGCGGTAGCCGGTCTGCCCGTTTCGTGAGAATTTGATAGGTGTGCTGCAGAGTCTGGCGCACCACGGAGAAGACCTGGTCCAGGAACTCATCTGGGATGTCTTCGTGGAAGAGATCGCTCATCGAGTTCACAAAGTAGACCGTAGGCTTTTTGCGCTGCAGGGGTTGTGCAAGTCGATCAGGGTGCAAGGCCAGAGTGAATCCGTTCTCATATCCAGGCGCCCCCATGGCCTGAAGGCGGCGCGCCATCACCTCGGCGTAGCAATTCTTGCAACCAGGCGAGATCTTGGTGCAACCCGTCGTTGGGTTCCACGTCTGCTCAGTCCACTCAATCGTCGATTGTGTTGCCATCGTAACCTCCATCCTAGCTTGATGACCGGCTCATCGCACGAGCCTGCATATGTTCGCTCGCCAGCGTGTCGATAAGCCTCGCAAGTACGAGGCGTACTTCGCCGAGATCCGTGGCGGCAAGCTCGGTCCGCACCTTGGCCGCGAGTTCATCGGCGGTCGGCGCAGGCTCATGGCCGGTTGAATGCACCAAGCGCATGCAGTGCTCGATCACTCTGACCGGCGGGTTCGCCCTTCCGCTCTCATAGCGGCTCACCGACGACTGCCTGACGCCTAGTTCTCGGGCAAAGTCCTTCTGACTACGGCCATTTCGCGCCGTGCGAACCAGTTCGGCCACGGTGGTGATCGCCACGGACGAATTCCTTTGAGAATGCACAATGCGCATATTATATCGCAGTATATCCGCCCTATGCATCATTCAAGGCGCATATGTGGCGCCGTAGAGTCAGGCGGGAGTTACGGCCAGCAGCGTGGCTTCGGCTTCGCGCCTCACCACCAGCCCCGGCAGCACCTTCCCGCCACCATACACCCAGCGTCTCAGCTCATGCACTGCAGCCGGCCAGCCTCGCTGATTGATGCGCCGTCGAAGGGTAGATGTTTGCAGCCGCCCCGCGCCAAGGTTGAACGTGAAGTCCACGATGGCTGCGAGCCTCCCCTCAGGCTCGGTGGCGAGCACCGGGCAGTACCGCAGTGTGGCGTCGAGCGCGGATCGCAAATCGCGGGTCAGATAGACCTCGCCCTCGTCCTCGGTGATCGGCGGATGGTCGGGCTTGCAGATGTGTCCGTAGCCGATCGTCCAATATCCCGCCGGGCAAATATAGGGGTGGGCGCGGCGCTGCGGATCGTGCTTGGGAACACGATGGAAGCCCTCGAAGCGCTTGGCCAGGTCGACCGCGGCCGTTGGTACTTCGATCACGGACGCGCCCGGTCGAACACGCGGCCGAGGAACCAGAAGTTCAGCACGCCGGCCCAGAGGGCCTGGTCGGCGTCGGTCCAAGCGGCCTGAATGGCGGGTATCCACTCCACACCTGCATCGACCGCGCCGACGAAGGCGGCGGTCTTGGCCGCGCAGTACAGCGCCATGAACCAGTAGGTGATCACAGGCCGCACGCTGCTGGAGAGCGCATCGGCCCACCGGACACCGGACCGCTGGCCCTGGGCGGCGACGGCCTCGCGCAAGGCCTCGACCGCACCGCTGTTCCAGGCGGCCTCGCCGGCGGCGCCGAGCTCGGTCATGCGCTGGGCGCCGCGCAGCTTCTCGAACGCAAGCAGCCGGTCCTGCATCGCCAGCTCGTGACCGCGCTCGCCCTTGCGGTCCAGCCACTCAATGGGTTAGCTCGCCAAAAGGCGCGAATAGCGAAAGTCGGGCTAACCTTGCGGGTTCAGGAAGGGGACTGTTCAAGCCGTGACACTCCCAATTCCCTAAAGGGGATGGGAATTCCCGCGCGATTTTTTAAATCCGCTTCTGCGTGTTGGTCAGCAACACGTTCAGCGCACACGCCACCACGAACAATCCAATAGGGATGGACTGCGGCGGGACGGGCACCGGCAGCGTCCAGACCACGAGCAGCAAATAGGCTATGCCCAGAATGACATACAGGCTGTAGCGGTGCGCGACGGGACTCGAATAGGCGAAGTTCGTCTGCCGGATCTTGCGCCGGACCAGCCCGTCGATCGCGAACGGAACCACCGCGACACCGAGAAACGGCAACCAGGCGGCCGTAACCACCGCCCGATGAATCATCTGGTAAAGGCTCTCGAACAGCACGTCCAGGCGGCCCTGGAGAAACGGAAACAAATCGTAGCGGCCGACATCCTCGAAACCTCTCGACCGTTGCCGCTCGCCCTCGGTCGGAATGAAATACCCATACACGCTATCCCGAATCCCGGTGCGAACGAAAAGCGCTTCGAACCCGCCCATGGCGGTCTTCCGAAGCTCCGTCGCCTTCTCGGCCCCGAAATAATCGAGCAGCATCCGCTCCTCCGTCGCCTGGATCGACCGTGTCCACTGCTCGGAAATGAGGGCCGCCACCAGCACGATTTCGAGCAACCAGATCAGAATACTGAGGAAAATATTGCGCGTCATCAGTCAGTGCATCGTCCGCTTCGTACCGGGCGGTTCATCGCCGAAGCCTTCGATGACCGGGGCCGTGCCCGACAGCGGTTCCGCGCCCGGCAGCTTGAGAATCCAGCCGTAGGCTTCCGGCAGAAAGCTTTGAATCAACGCGACGTCGTCCGCTTCGGACGGAATCACGGCGCGGAGCGCTTCACACACGGTCTGGACGAAGGCGATCAGGCGGTCATGGTCCGTACTGGATCGTTGATTTCGGGCTTTCAGATACGCCGTCCACGCGGCAGCCAGCACGCGGTCGAGGGCGATGGCGGCACCTTCCGGATCGTCGATGTTCCGGTCGAGGCATTCGGCGATGCGCTCGCCACTCTGCCTGAGGCCCGGCCAGTCCGCGTCCAGCAAATGGATCCGGGTCTTGTTCCGGCGCCGATTGAGCCAGGCGGTCCAACTGGGCGATCGACTTACGGCCCGTTGCTTCGGCATTCAATGATTCTCCTTGGGTGTGGTCAACAGGATGGGCAGCCGCCCCTTGACGATGCGTCCGCCCGACAGTTTGGCGATATAGTGGAGGTCGGGGAGTTGCCCCAAGAGCTGAGGCGGAAAGAGATCGCCTTCCTCTTCCATCAGTCGCTCCCCGATGTTGCCGGAAAAGACGGTCGGGTTGCTGGCATGGGTCGAGACGCCCTGGGTGCGCATCACGTACTTGAGCCGCGTCTTCGGCAGGTTGTCGGTAATGTACTGCTGGGTCTCGCCGTCGAGCACCCGCAGGACGATCAGGTTGTTGACGTTGCCGAGCACCTGCCGGGCCTTGGCTTCCGATCCCGTGCGCGCGGCGAAATCGGCGAAGGTCTGGGTGGCGATGAAGAGCCGGATCTTGGCGCCACGTCCCTTGTTCAAGACCTGGATGAAGGGGTCGTTGATCACTTCGGCCGCCTCGTCGACGAACACGTTGACTGGCCGGTCCGAGACGCCGTAGTTGTAGCGGTCGCCGGCCACCGCCGCGAGTTCCGCCAACAGGATCGAGCCGATGGCGCTCCCCACCAACCCGTCCGACAGGGAATCGAGGCCAATGTAAGCCACTTGGGCGTTTTCGATGATCCGCGCCATGTCGGTGATCGGGCGGGGATCGTCCACATCCTCGGGATCCGGCGACAGCAAGGGACCCAAGGGTCCCGAGGTCAGCATGTTCATGATCGGCAGGAGGGAGGCCACCATCTTGCTGAAGTGGGTGCGGTCGTGCTCGAACAGCGAAATCAGCCCCTCGAGATCGCTGTTCGGGTGAGTCCGCTGGACGTTCTCCCGGTAAAACCGGACCAATCCCTGGGCCTTGCCCTCGGTGTCCCGCGCCGCCTTCATGAACGGCTTCGCGTCGCTCCGCCAATCGCCGAGACACCGGTCGTAATGGCGCTCCAGCGCCTGAACGACCAGGAAGGCCGGACCGCCTTCCAGATAGCGGCGCAGCTTCACCAGGGTGGGCCGCTCCTCGATCACCATCAAGCCCTGAATGACATTGTCCAGGGATTTCTGGCCGAACGCTTTGAACGGATCGTTGGTGGTTTCGCCGGGCGAGATGGCGGAAATGCGGCTGGCCACCTCGGACGGCCGGTTGAAGTTGTGCAGGGGATCGAGACGCACGCTGTCCTCGGGAAAGGCCGGATGAAAATACACCAAGCGGTCCGGACGCCCCGCCAGCCGGCAGGCGGTTTCGGCCGAGCGCTTGAGATCCTTGTCGCCCTTGGGGTCGATGATGATGACGGCTTCGCCGCGCAGCACTGCTTGCGTGACCAGCACGTCGAAGGCTCGGGTCTTGCCGGCGCCGGTGGTGCCGACGATCAGCGTGTGCCCGGCCGTGTGCGGGAGCGGCTGGATCACCGGGTGTTCGCGCGCTTCCAGCCCGTGAATCCACGGTGCGCCCATGCGGTCCTGGCGGACGGGAATGAGCTCGGATAGATCTCGTTTCAGAATTTCGTGGGCCAGCTGGGCGTGCCTTTGGCCCCAGTCGAACCCCCATCCCAGCCAAAGCTGGCCGGGATGACGGCCGACCCAGCGCTTCAGGCGTGTGGCTTGCCAGTAGGTGAGACGGGATCGGATCAGGCGCCGCTTGCGACGCCACAGCCCGATGGCTGACGGGGCGCGCCACAAAGTCATTCCGAAAGACACGCCGATCAGCGCGTAGAACGGCTCGGCCGGCAAGTCGGACCACAGGAACGTTCCATAGGCGAGACCGGCGCCGCCGAGCCAGCCGCAGATCGCGATGACCTCGAAGATCGGTCGCCAGGGGGCCTGGTAATCGTAATCCGAGCTCACGAGGCGTCTCGCTTGACCTTCACAGTCCCGCTCCGGGTCGTCCCCTCGAGCCGGCAATCGTCCCGCCGGAACAGCGCACGGGACAAGCCGGTCAGCGTGACGCCGGGATGCTGCTGGACGAACCAGTCCAGAACGGTGGCCGGCGCGACCAGCCAACCGTTCTCTTCGACGACCGAAACCGGCAGTCCCTCGCGACCCCGGATGCGGGTGACGAGTTCGTCAGCCAGGGTAGCGGGATCCGGCGCGGGGTTGCCGGGTTCGGTCGACGGGGCCGACGCGTGGAATGGTTGGCGTTTCGGCGGATCCACCCTCGTGGCTCCGTCCCGACATCCCGCTGCCGGCGCTTCGGCCTTGCCCGCCTTCGGCTGAACCGACGCGACCTCCGTTGACAGCGGCTGGGTAGACGGCGGCCTGCCAGGCGTCTTGTCGGTGCGGATGGCGATCGCCCGCAAGGCTTCGCTCGGCTCCGCCGCCAGCAGCAGTCCGCGCACCCCCTTGATGTCACGCACCCGGCGCAGCGGGGCCAAGGGATCGGTAAGCACCCACCCCGCATCCGCCAGGCGGATGAGAAAGGTCGCCGGCTCCAGGCCGAGCTTCTGGGCGCTCGCCGGAAACGGAAGCAGAAGTTTGCCGTCGACGTCCGGCAGGTCGATGCCGATCGTCCAGCCTCCCGCCATGATCACCTCCTCGGCCAGCCGGATGAGCAGCTCGCCCCCCTCCCCTCGCGCCGCGAGCCAGCGACGGGCCGCGTCCGTCCGGTTCTCTTCGCCCGGATCGCGCGCCGTCCTGATCGATACCGCGGCCGGCGCTTTTGGCGCATGCCGTTCAATTGTCGCGGTCTGGGGCGGCGGCCGGACGATCTCGCCGGTCTGCGTATCGACCTGGAGGGCCGTTCCCGACGCGTCGATGACCTGGAGCGGTTCACCCACCCCAGGGTCTTCGGGTGGCCGATGGCGCACCGGCGGTTTCCCGTTCGCGGTCGGGCGTTCCCGTCCACGGACCGACGGGGGCGTTGTCGCCGGGGCTGCCGGGGACCGATCCAGAGGGATCGCGCGGGGAGTGTCCTCGGTCCGTAGCGGTGGACGGGGCGAACCCCGGTCCGGCACATCCTCAGGCCCGTCCCTGTCCCGTGTCGGTCCGGTGACCGCAGGGTCATCGCTTTCCTTCACGATCTGCCCGCCAACCACGATCGGCGGTTCACCCATGTAGATCAGCTCCGGTGACGCGAGCTGCAACAGGGTCAGCGTGACCTCCAGATCATCCGGTTTCACGCGCCAGTACCGGCACCGGGTGCCGTCGGGCAACGTTCGCGGTATGGCGAGTCCCCGTTCGATCAGGATGTCCGCCAGGGTGTCCTCGTCACGGGGGATGCCGGGGATCTGGTCCTTGGCCAGGGTATCGACGATCTCCCGCGCGCCGGGACGCCAGACGAGGTGCACGCCCTCCGGGAAGCGCCAGACCCTGGCGCCCTTCTCGTTTGCCTGCCAGCGTCCGGATCGGACCAGGCGGCGCATGGCGTCGAGCAGGTATTTTTCCACCGGCACGCCGAGCGAGGCATCAACTTGGAGGTAATTCGCCTTGAGGTCGCGTTCGACGCTCTTCCGGTCAGCCTCGGCCACCAACCGGTAAAACGTGCTGCCCCGATCGATGCCCGCGATGGCTTCGAGCATCGCCTGCATGATGTCGGGACCGGTCCGCGTGAGAAAGGTGATGCATTCCGGGGTCAGCACCCGCTCGGTAACCAGCACGGAGAACTGTTCATGGCGCTGGTGGCGTTTTTCGCGCCAGCGCAGGAAATAGCGATCCACGCCGTTTTTGTCGGCCCAGTCGGTGAGGTGCTCGATATAGGGATTCCAGGACGTGCGGCCTTCCCGATCCAGGACGGACAGATCGGAGACCGGTTTTCCGATGTCGTGCAGTAGCCCTGCGAGGCAGACCGCAAGCCGCCAGCGCGGTTCCTGCGCCTTGCGCTCGCGAGGCGTCGCGCCCGGGGCGAACAGAACGCCCTCCGAGGCCAACGCGGCCCAGTGCGCCACTTCGAGGCCATGGCGGAACAGCCCGCCGGCGCCGCGATGATGGTGGGTCTCCGAGGCGGGCAAAAGGTGGGTAAAGGCGGCGTAGCGCGCAATCACGGGTTCCGCGATCGCGGTGAAGAGGTTGCCGGTCAGCGCCAGGGTATGACGGATCTGCCCGATCAACTCGGTCTGCGTCGCCAGGACCCGGTCAACAGACGCCGCCGGCAGGCCTTTGGCGAACGGTGGATAGCGCGGAATATCGTCATCCGCCTGACCGGGCGCCGGGGTGGCCTGCGGCCGATTCGCCCAACGTTTGAGATGCTCCATGAATGACATGGCATTTGATCATGCCAGAAGCGGCCTCGATCGGACGTACACAAAACGGGCGATTCGCGGATTTTGTGCAACGCCGGGACCGTTCGGACGCTTTATGCTGGGCGTCAACGTCTACGGTGACCGATTGCCATGCTATCGCGAAAACTCATTCTGTGCTTGCTCGTTTCCAGCAATCTGGCCGCCTGCGCCACAACGTCCGTCCCGCCCGAGGTGGCCGAATCCGTCATCGATGCCGTCATGGCCGATGCGACACGCGATCCGCCGTGGCGTCTCGGCACGTCCTGGCGAGACGGAGGCCTCGGCGGGGCGGCGCTTAGGGCGTCCGCGCTCGAACATGTCGTTACGCAGAAGGAGCCGCCGCCGCTTTACCACCCTGAGGCATTATCCGATACGGCCGATCGTGGTGTCGCCGTCTTCCCCCTGTCCGATGGCTACGGCGCCGACGAGATCGAGCGGGCCTGGCGCAAGGCCTGCCGGCATGGCCTCGACATGACCGCGCGTGAACGCGACATCGTCGCCGCGACCGACATGCCGTCCTGGTTGCGAGGACAGTGCTATACCGCCAGCGTGTACAAATGATCGCCGCATGGGCCATCTCACCTTCCGCATCGGTGACCATATCATTTCCCACGACGACCCTCGCCTTGAAACCCTCCTGGCGAGCGTCCACGGGACGAAACAGCGTCCCTTGTGTCTGTGCCGCGATCCGGGCGTCGAGATGTACGTTGCCCGAATCAATGGACGCCATGTGATCAAACGGATGCCCAACACCGGGGCCGACCATGCCCCGACGTGCGACGCCTACGAGCCCTCGGCCGAACTCTCCGGGTTGGGGCCATTGATCGGTTCGGCCATCCAGGAGAATATTCAGGATGGGGTCACGACCCTCCGATTCGATTTCGCCCTGTCCAAGGGAAGGGGCAGACCCACCGGGACATCGTCGCCCCGCAGGGAATCCGATAGCGTGCGCACCAATGGCAACAAGCTGACATTGCGCGGCAGTCTGCATTATCTCTGGGAACAGGCCGGCTTTCATCGCTGGTCGCCCGCGATGGCCGGTAAACGCTCCTGGCACGTGATCCACAAGTTCCTCCTGCAGGCAGCCGAGGACAAGGCCGTAAAGGGCGTGCCGCTCGCCGATGTGCTGTATGTCCCGGAACCTTTTTCCAGGGAACGTATGGAGGATATCGCGCAGCGCCGGATGGCTCGGCTGAGTCAGATCTCAATGGGTGAAAGCCACGCGCAGCGACTGCTGCTCCTGATCGGCGAGGTCAAGGAAATCGCGCGCTCGCGCTGCGGGCACAAGTTGGTGGTCAAGCACCTGCCCGATTTCCCGATCACGATGGATGACGGACTTCATAACCGCCTGCGCAAACGCTTTGCCGGCGAGTTTGCCTTATGGGACGCCGTCGACAACGCCCATCTGGTAGTGATCGGGACCTTCGGTGTCGGTCCGACCGGCGTGGCGTCCCTGGATGCCGCGGCCCTCATGGTCGTCAACGAAAACTGGCTGCCCTTCGAGCACCTCTACGAGCAGGCGCTGATCGACCGTCTTACACAGTCCGGGCGCTCTTTCCTGAAGGGACTGCGATACAGCCTGTCGGACGACCAGCCTTTGGCGAGCGTGGTGTTGTTGGACACACAACCCCTGCCCATCGCCCTATACATCGTTCAGCCAGAGGCGGGTGAGGACTATGACGCTGCCCTCGATTCGCTTATAGCGGAAAGCAGACTCGAAGCCTGGGTGTGGCGTGCAGGCGGCGAAGCAATGCCAGAGATACCACCAGCGGATTGATCTTTCACGTTCACTAGCCGCCATTTTCCCCCAAGGGGTCAGCACCCCGCGTGACTGTTGGGTTCGCTGGTTCAGGTGATGTTGGCTATGCCCAGGAGTGCCCAACGCATCCGGGCCTCTGCGCAGACCGAACGCCGAGTTCCTTCTTGGCATCTTCCACCGTTCTCCATGTAATGCCAGCAGCATGGCTCAAACACTCAACATCGGCGACGGGCATTGGTCTATTGGCCAGTATCTGTTTAAGGAAATGAATAGCTGCATCGCACTTCGGAGAAGGTCTCTTCACTGTCGCCCCTGGTGGCGCCCTGAAGCTGGAAGCCGCACCGCCGGTCGTGGATAAGGCTATTCTTGTCTTGATTGGGTGAGAACTAGTTGCGGGACACGATCAACGCGTATGTCTGCTTGCTTACCGCGCCATCTAGCAAGCCCGGCGGTGTTACTCCGCTTAATAAACAGGGAAATATGCAGGGTAAGCCCGCTACGGGGAACAGAGGGGTTCAAATTGCCCGATGTAATGCCCCAATCTTAAGGTGGTGTTCCCATCGTGCCATGGGCGGAGATCGCTTTGGCGCGCGCTTCCATTGTTTCGGCTTTGGCACTTTGCCCTTGCGCGCGATACAGCGCCGCGAGGTTGTTGAGGCTCGTGGCCACGTCCGGATGGTCGGGGCCGAGGACCTTCTCCCGAATCGCCAACGCTTCTACCAGCGGAGCTTGGGCGTCCGGGTAACGCCCGGCTTCTCTCAACGCGCTCCCTTGCCGATTGAGATAATCCGCGCGGGGCAGCGGCTCATCCGCAGGCACAAGGTCCGCCGCCTGCCGGAAATCGTCGGCGGCTTTCCCATAGGCTAAGCGGGTGAAATTGACCTCGCCGGCTTCCGCCTTGGAGTCCGCCGCCGACAGCCGCCGCCGGTTGAGGTTCGCTTGCAGGGCCTTGGCGGCCTCTACATCCTTGTCGCTGGCCTGGTTGAGCAGGCGTTCTGCGGTATCGAAGTCCCACGCTTCCAAGGCTTTCTTCGCTTGGCGTTTGAGGGTGGCCACTTCCGTATCATCGGACGGGAGAGCCGAGAGGCGTGCGAGCTGGTCTTTGTAACGGGAGGCGATGGTCCGCAGCGTAGCGTCGAGGTCGTTCGGGGCGACCTGTTGCTGTTCGAGAATCTTGAAGAAGTTTTGCAGGGCGGCCTTGGTAACCCCGAGTTCGGCTATTAAGGCTTCAACGCGCTCCTCACTTAACGCTCCGTAGTAATTATGCTGCTCGACTGTAGCGTGTGGGCTGTTTTGGATAACAGATCCATGAATCACGTTATCGCGGCCTGCCGCAAACCCTCCTTGGGAGGCCGAAATCGAGGGCGGTGCCGTGGCTTTCGGCGACTCCGAAAAGTGCACGTAAGCCTGCCAAAGGCCGGCCACGACTGCCACGAACCCTGCGCCGAGAAAGGCGAGCGTCCGCTGCCGCTTTTCGTCGCTGAGCCAGCCCCACCATCTGCCGGAGACAGCGTCCCAAGGCTCAATGGCGCGGATCAGGCGCTCGACATCATAGTCAAACCGCTCCTCGCTGAGCTCGATGGCATTGCGGCCCGCCAAAGCGGCGATCGCCTCGGGGAGTTCGCGGGCCTTCGGCATGATCGCACCGTCCACCAAGACAGGAATTACCCGTTTCCTCAGTCGGAGGGCCTCATGGATTTCGGTTCTCACAAAGTCTTGGGGATCGTCCAAGCGCCGCCGGCCATTGACGTCGGCCGCGGCCAGCCATTCTCTCCCGATCAGCGCGAGCAGCACATCACACTGAGCCAGGGTCTCGGTGATGAGCCTCTCGAACTCCTCGCCCGGGGGAATCGTATCGAGGTCCCGGAAGACGTTTGCCGCACCGAACCTAGCCCGCATATTTCATCATTCCGCATCGAAGGGCAAATTGGCGGTGTAGGTTTGTCGAAAGTGGCGATACGGGACTTTGCTGGTTCGGTTATGGCGCGGATTCCGGAATGCAAGGCGCAGTGCCCCCAACCCCCGTGGTTTGTTAGCGTGCCGGGGACCGCACTCGGGCAGGGTCAGGTCGCCAGGAGGCGGGCGGCGGTGAGGAAGATTTCACGCAGGGGATGGTGCGAGGCCAACAGGATGCGGACGCGGCGCGTATTGCGCACCACCGAGGCGCCGATCTTGAGTAGTCTCACCCGAATCGTCGCGGCGGTTGCCCGCGCCAGCTCGGTGCCGGCGAGGGCGATCTCGCGCAGGCGCTGCATCAGCGTGTAAGCAAGGGCAGCCCACAGCAGGCGCAGCGCGTTAGCGAGGAACCGGTAGCAACTGGCGCGGGTGCCGAAGAGGTCCAGTTGCGTTTTCTTGATTCGATTTTGTTCGCCGCCTCCCTGCTGCTCACCCCTTCGGGGTTTCGCTCCAATTCGATCCATTCGAGTTGGTCGGCTTCCCCGTGGAGGCAGTAGAGCCGGTCATAGAGGGCGTCCGCCGGAAGCTCGAGATGGAGCACCGCGAACCGGGGATTGGAGCCTTGAGCGCCGAACCCCAGCCGAGTGCAGAGGCGACGCTCGATATTCCACGAGTCGGCAGCGTACTGGAATTCGTGGATACCGTGCTGCTTGATGCCGGTTTTAGCGAGAGCGACTTTGAGCTCGTCCTCCCCGGCCGCGACGGTTTTGTGCAAGCGGGTATTGCGCGGACCACGCCGACACAATAGCCCACCCACGCCGTTCGCACCCGCGCAAGAGCAACTGTCGGCAGAAGCCGGAATCGGCCCGGAAGACGATTTTGACCTCCGACCACGTCGCCCTAACCGCCGCAGCAGGAACTCAGGATCGCCCGGCCCGCTTCGCGGCGTAGATTTTCGAGGGCCTGAGATAGGCGATCAACAACTGCTCGCCGCAAACGACGTAGAGCGGCAGGAAGCAATACTGGTAATAGTACCCCTGAAAGAACCTGCCGTCCTGACCCGTGCACCGGATCATTGGTGGCGTCATAGTCGAAAATCAGCTTCTCCAGCGAGGACTGAAAGAACGCGATGAACTAAATCAGGAGTTCCTTATGGATGGCCCACGCCGTCGACCGATCCATCCGGTTCTCCAATCGGCACAAGGTGGGGCTGAAAGCCCCGGGTGAAACCCGCTCGCAAACGGTCTGCAAGGCCAGATCATGGCGAAAGGCATCGTGGTCGTTCAGGTCTTCGAAGCCTTGGCCGAGCCCATACACCCACTACCACAGGAGGCGGAGCATCGAATGGGAACAGCGGAGGGGAACGCACGAATTATCGATACGCTCGGCCACAGTCCGCAACAGACCGAGTTGCCGATCCACCTGCCGCAACAGCAATATCCCTGCGTCGCTGGTCACATCGCCTCCCTCGAATTTCACCTCCACTCGACGCCGGCTCACTGGCGCAAACAGCTCGATTTGTCCGGTACAATGTGTCACGGCGGAATCCTCTCCTAAATTCAGTTTCTGCAATTGAATTTTAAGAGTCTTTCGGGTTCCGCTGCTTCATTCTCGTGAAATATCCGGGCTAACTCAGCGCCTTAGGCCCCCTGCGAACTCCTGAGGAACGGCGCGGGACCAGCCCTTGCTGCCGGCCATCGCATCAGTTCCAGCCATTGTCGGGAGCAGCTATGTGCATCGGCCTCCCATTCGATTCCGAATCAGGGACTTGAACCGGCGTTCCTGACTACTTCCTGGTCGCCCAAACGTCGTACTCGACCATCGGCTTGGACTTTGTGCGCAGGAAGGCATCCGCCTGCCGCTTGCCCTCTGTGGCAGACCCAGCCTCCCTGATGGTGGTGATGCGCCAGCCGCTGCCACTGAGGGAGCTCTTGATGAGGTCCAGCGGGTCTGCATGCCTGTCTGTGATGCCGCCGAACCGGATGACCATCTTGGCATCTTCCGCGCAGACGTCTTCCGCGTTGCGCCACACCTGACGCAGGTCTGTTGCAAAGTCCCTGGGGCTCGAATGAACGACCTGATTGCGATTGGTGTAATCGACAACTTCGGGGCCACCCACGAACCAGTTACGGAGCCACTGATCAGGGATGTAGGTCCGCATGCCGTAGTACGGGGGTGAGGTGATCACCCAGTCGAATCGGGTTCCCGGCGCTTCTGGCTGGAGCGCATCGGCCTGCCGGCTGTCCGCCAATCGCACTGATCCCGTGATGTCGGATGACATCCCGTAGTAACGCTTCGCTCGACGTTGGATGACGGCCAAGACGTCGATGGGCTCAGGCGCAAGCCCTCGTTCCTGCCAGAAGCGTGTCGCATAGGCAGGCTTAGGGGCGTAGGTGCGGGGACATTGGTTGGAGAAATAGCTCGGGAAAGTCTTCTGCTTCGGGCCGTGCAGCGCACCAAGGACGATGCCGCGGAGCGCGATGCGGGCGTCCGTGGTGCAGTCCTCCAGGAACGCCTCCCGGAATCGACACAGCACGTCCAGCACGGTCGGGTGAAAAGCCCATTTCCAAAACTCGCTGGTCGGGATGTGGTGCACCACGCGTTCCGTCAGAATCCTGCGCGCCTCGTCGAGAATGGCATCGACGGTTGTGGACACCAGCTTCGAAGCAGTAATGGCGGCGGCAACTGGACTGGAATCCACGCCCAAGGATTGGAGGCCGACAAGTCGTGCGGCGAAATTGGTGGTGCCCCGGCCGCAGAACGGATCGAGCACGACATCACCTGTCCGTGCTCTCCGCTTCAGGATGTTGAGCGGAAAATCGAGCGGGAACATCGTGAAATATGGGCAGATCCCATTCAGGGCAGTACTGCCAGGCAAGGAATTGCCTGTCATTGGTTTACCCTTATCCATGTTTTTCCGGTGGCCGGATTCTTGAATGTGTGCCACGCTGTGGGTTGTGGTCCGTATACAGCGTTTATAGCTTTCGAAACAAGGTTGTAGGCAAACTGACGCCGGTCTTCCAGGTGTTCTGGCAGGTGATCCATCAAGAACTGTTGAACCCCATACCAAGGCATGCCGTCTGGAGACTCGAGCTTCCGACGGATGTCGTCATCTCCTCGCAATGCTTCGATAGCTCGCTGCTCGATGTTTGCCATGATATCCACCGGCTCGGCTTCTTCGGATTCGGCCTCTGCAGGATACAAAGTGCCTGCGCCCTTGGCTTCGGGGATTCTGGCCGTCGTCGCGAACTGCCTCATCCCGGAGAAGGTGCTGCGCAGCGTTTGTGCGTAGGTATGCCCGGCGGGCTGGTTGTAGTCCTGGTCCCGCATCGAGTACATCTTCTCGAACGACAAGGCGCGAAGGCTGATCGGATAAGGTTTGCCTCCCACTGAGCTCCAGAACACACCCTGGCCCGGGATGGGCTCGTTGAGCAGCGAGCTCAACAAGTCGTCACTGAAATGGGCGTTGGCTCGTTTCAGGGACGTAAGATCCGCTGCCGACAACAGGTGGAATATGAACCAATTGTCGCCTTGGCTCAGGATTTCGACAGGAATGCTGCCAGGCTGCTGGGTAATGAGCAGCGCGCCCAGATCGTACTTACGACCTTCCTTCACCCAGGCAACGTAGGGCTCGGCGGCCGGTGCGTTCTCGTTCAGCACCGATTGGGCCTCTTCGACGACTGCGATCGTCGGGATCGTCTTTGGATCGGCTGCTGTGAATTCCAGTTGGTTCCGGTCGAAGATCCGGCGCAAGATCAGGCCCGAGAGTACCAGTGACTGGCCGCCGCGCATCTGGGATACGTCGACGACACACAACTTCCCCTCGGAAAGCGCATGAACCAGCATGTCCATGAGCTGGCTGCTCTTGTCATGCAACATCTTCACGATATTTGTTATGTTCGCCCTAGCCGCCAAGGCCTCCGCCTCTTGCCGTTGCGGATCGAGATCGAGCAGGCGGCAAATGTCGTCGAGGGGTGTAGTGTGACCATTGGAGTCGATCAGATTGACCAACGACTCCCATCGGTCTTGCGGAAGTCCGCGCAGCTTCCGAACGTTCTGCTGCTCCTGACGTTCTGCTCCGAGCGCGATGGAGATCACATCCCCTGGGCGGAGACGGCGAATATCGAGCTTGATGCCGCCGGCAACGAACGATTGATAGAAGGGGCTTGGGTTTTTCCTGTCGGTGAAGACTACGACCTTGTCCTCCAGGGCTGGGACATCGCACAGCCCTGGACGGCCCTTGTCGTCGGGCCAGAAATATTCGCCATCTGGATCGAAGATCACCGTGCCCACGGGGACCTGCTTGCCGGCGCGCTTGGTGACGAAGGGCGTCGTCTCGTAGAGCTTCGAGAAGAGCAGCTTGTTGAGATTGGACTTCCCGAAGCCCGCTCGGGCAAAGATGAAGCTGCGGCGAGATACCAGTGACTCGATCGGGAAGCGGACTAGTACCTCCGGGTTGACGACCTGCATCCATTCTTGCGCCTGGAATGACTTGCTGCCCGCGGCGTAGATGTACTCGCCGAAGGCCAGATGACCGATGGGCGCCCCATCGATATTGTGACCTGCGATCTCGCGCAGCACCTCATTGTTCGAAAAAGCCACCTTGCTACCAACATGGGGGAGCCGGCGATGCGAGGGGACGAAGGTCAATCCCTTCCCATTCTTGCGCAATACGCCCAACACACGGATGTTGACCCGGTACTTGAGGTATTGCTCGCGCAGGTCTTCAGGGATTGGCCGGTCTTCGCGGACTGCACGAATGTTGAACTCCTCGCCGGAGCCGAAGGACAGCTTGCCCTCCGAGGAGAAAGAGGCGATGCGGCCTAAGACGGCCTCATCGGGCGTCTCCAACTGGACGAGAAGGAACTGCCCATGCATCGGGATGTTCTGGAACTCGTTCCGGTACGGCAGAACCAGGTCGGCATGAAACTCCATGCCTCCCTGCTGGAAGCCTCGAAAGATGCCGACGACCTGTTCCTTGGGAAAGAGCTGGATTTCTGCCATGCTGTGCTCCCTTATCCGTACCGGCGTTGTGCTGGATCTGCATCCTGAAGCTGAAACGCATCCAAGGTCCCCGCGTCGCCACCGAGACTCGATCGAACACCTTCGTAGATGAAGTCCTGCAGGATGTTGAAATCGAAGTCGACCAGGGCCGCGTTTTCATGTGCCTTTTGCAGGCAACGGGGGTAGTGCGGCACCGGGAAGCCGTTGATCGCGTCGGCGAGCATCGAGCCGAGGATGGTCTGCGACTCTCCGACTTGGGGCACAAAGATGTCCACCGGCCACACGGGGTCGCGGCGGTGTGAGCCGAACTTCACCAGGAACATCTTGCCGCCGACGAACTTGTTGATCTCTCCACCCTCACCGGCGCGGTCATCGCCTCGCGCGAATTCCGACCAGACGTAGGCCTGTTCCTCCACCTCGCGCGGCACCTCCACGTAGGCCGGATAGTCGGTCTGAAGGACGCCTTCCAGTGCCATGGCGAGGCGATACCGCGAAAGCACCTTGCTGTGTTTGGCCACGCCAGCCAGGTACACCCGACGGCGGCTCTTGCTCCACTGCGCCTCGATACGGTCCTTCATGCCCTGGAGCAGTCGCTGGAACAGGTCCTTGGCGAAGACCTTGCTGCGCAGTAGCCCGTCGCAAATGATCAAGGTGTCGGTACCAAAGTCCTTCTTCAGGATGGCGAACAAGATCGCCCACTCGACCAGTTCCCTGTAGACCTGCACCCAGCTGGGCGAAACCGGCTTCCCCTTATCGGTTGGCCGAATCATGTGGGAGAGCGCCGGCAAGCTGTTCACACCCAGAAAGGTCATCATCTCGCCCAGAGCCGTGCGTGCCGCCCCATCCGCAGCGAACTGACGCTCGTTGAGATTTTGGACCGGGGTCGTGGGCGAGACGGCCTCCAGGCAGTACTCGTTGTTGCTGCTGTCCACCACTCGGACCAGCTGGATCAGGAATGGGTCGAAGTGGAGCTGATTGTTGCCGCCATCGGTGCCGACAAGCGAAATCGACGTCGTGGCACGCGGTTGGATGCGGCGCGTGGCGCTTTTCAGAGGGCGGATCTCTTCCCGCAGCGCGTCCAGCACCCCTCGGTCGGTGCCGATGCAATCCGCTATGGCCGCCTTCAGCTGGGCCTGGCTTGCCGGGTCGATCACCCCCTCCTCCTGCCACCTGGCTGTTCAAAGATGCTCAAGTTTGCCTTATCCTTGCCAAGATTACCATCATTACCGGCCCTTGTCCCGGTACCGGGTGAGGAAGCGATGAAAGACGACACTGGAGAGATATTCACCCTCGATGAAGTGGCGGCCTACCTCAAGGTGGGCAAACGCACGGTCTATCGCTTGGCGGCTGCGAAGAAGATTCCCGCCTTCAAGGTCGGAGGAACATGGCGCTTTTCGCGCCAGGAAATCGACCAATGGATCAAGCGACAAACGAACGACGAAAGGTCCGGGGAAGGAAGCAAGGGCAAGGAGTAATACGCGCCGAAGAGCTCCAACCGAACATAATAGTGCACGGGCCTCTGTTTCCGGAGCCCGTCCAGGTTATCGTCGCGACTCCGATGGGTGCCTCGGGCAAGCTGGTTGGGAAGGGAACCCGCTCCAATTCGGTTTATGAACTGATTCTGACTGCGGAGTAGCTCTGCCTCCTCACGGCCTCCCAGACCCACGAGACCTTCGACAGCGAGGCCCGCAAATTCCGCCTCGGCATCGAAGCGATGCGCCTGGGGCTCGCTTACGAGTACGACCCGTACTTTTCGCGATCCATCGCCCGCGTGGATCCACCGCCGCAGTATCGAGGCTGCGTATTCCGACCGCATTCGGCCGCTGATTCCAATTGCATTCAGCCACCCGTTACGATAGGGTTGGGCCCCTGATTCCGAGGCCATTCAGCCACCCCCTTGGGCGGGAGCGACACAGGAGTAACTCAACTATGATGCGCCTCTTTTTCGGAGCGGGAGGTGGAAGTGGAGCGGTTTTCCTAAAAACGGCAGCTGACCGCTTCGATGCACCAAAAAAGCCTTTTAAATTTTAACGGTTATCGCTTTTATCCGCTCCACCGTTTTGGTTTGGCCGCTACGCACCGGGTTGCGCGGCTGGCGGGCCGCCAGGCGGCGTTAATCCTTCTTGCGAGGGACGACCCCGCGGCGGCGTCGCCCCCTACGACAGTGCCCAGGACAGGCTTGCCATCCGGCTCGCCAGCTGCACACTCAGATGCGTCCAATTGCCGTTTCTAGGGTTATCCATCCGGAAGATTCGAGATGCTCTGCGACTGAAGTGTAAGCGTCCGCTCGCACCAATGTCTCCTGAGTCTCTTAAAGCGCGGGCGATGTCCCAGTACGGTGTCTCTACGAGACGTCATGACTTCGCAACCAAGGGTGTTGGCACCGGGTCGGTCCACTTCGGCTATTGCGTTGCCGTGTAGCTCGCCTGCGGCAGGCCGAGGATCCTCGACCGCATCGATGCCGATTGCTTTCTACGTGAGCGTACCGCTCGTTGGCCGCATCTCCCCCTGCCACACCGAAGGAACGACAATACGCCTCGATCTCCCGCTGTCGGGAATACGGTCGGGGAAATGCCCGGACGATGCGATCTCGAAATCCCGAAATAGTCGAGGAAGTCGTGGAACGGCTCCCCTTCCCGCCAATTTGATTCCATTCGCGTCCATCGAGCAGGCGACCCGCGACTTTCCTGCCCGCCCGGCAGAGGCGTGTGCCGTCGACATCGATCAGCCGTGCCGTGCGCGGATACGGTTCGGCCTCGAATAACGGCGCCCACTCGCCCCATTGCTTGAAAAAGAAAGCGGTCTCTAAAGCGGCGCATTCGTCACGGAGCGCCCGCACCCAATCCGGACGCATCGGCCGGGCGTGAGGCCCGGTTTCCCCGCCGATGACCCAATCAAGATGCCCCTCGACGTGACGTAGCGCGTCGATGCCATCAGAAATGTCAACCGCCCGGTGTGGTGAACCCGCATGCCGGGCAGCGTGGGAGGGGCGCGCCCACTAGGGCGTCCCCCTATCCCGATCAAAGCAAAGAAACCAATGCTGCCACGATGCCTGTCGGGAAGGCCATCAGCGCGACAAGTCTGATGAGAAGGCGTAGCTCCACCTCGCTTGGGTCGCGGCGGAGCAGCTCCGCCTCGCAGGTCATGGAGACCTCCGGATGGACCAGAGGACAACATGACCGGCACGGATTCCAAGATCCTTAATACCAAACCGGGCCAGTATTGGCCTTTACGGTATGACTCAGTGCGCCCCATTGCGCCCGCATGTGCTCAATCACCGCGAACCGGATGTCTGTCACCGGAGCGATTGCCTCCACGCCAGCTATCTTTTCGTTCAGAAACTCCAGCCCTTGCTCCTTGCCTTTCATCAAGAAATCGAGGATTGCGACCCTGTAGACGAGTTTGGGATCGAGCAGCGCCCCCCCCGACACTCCAATTGTCACCACGACGGGCGACACCGGCGGTTTGCAGATATCCGCCTTTCCCTCGGTTGGCCCGGCCTTGGTTAAGCACCTTGCTCAGTAAGTCGCCGCGCATATCCACTCGCAGAACCTGGCCGCCGAAAGGAATCATGCGCAACACGTCGTATTGGGTGATCGGCCCCGGCGGTACCACGTCGTCGATGCGTACCATGCCGCCGTTAAATATGGCGAGGTCGGCCCCCGGCACCGCCTTCCACATGGCGGTCGCGATGAGATCGGTCAGGTTGCCTGAGCCGTTGCGCACCGTTCCCTCCAGCCCGTCCAAGGCTTCCGGTGTGTTTGCCACTGCTTGGTCGGGCTGGAAGCCGTCGGCACGGAAGGCCGCATAGCCGCGTTCCACCCAATCCTGCACGACCTTCGCCGTCTCGTGGTCCTCGGGGAGGGCACTGGTGATCTTACGGAAATGCGGCTCCATCTTTACCAGGCGGCGCTGACCGGTGTCGTACTCCAGGTCCAGCACATATGCCGAGCGGGCATTGGCATCGGCCTTGAAGATCGGCGCGAACCGCAGCCCGCGCCATTGCTGCACGTTGTCGTGCTCGTGCCCCCCCAGCACCAGATCGATTTCCGGCGCCGCAGCCACCAGCTTTTGGTCGGCTTCGAGGCTCTGGTGAGTCACGGCGATGAGAATATCCACTTGGCCGCGCAGTTCGCGCGCCTGCTGCACGGCAGTGTCGAGGGGGTTGTGAAAACGCACCCAGGCAGCCTTGTTGCTGTCCAGGGTGACGCCGATCAGACCGATGCGCACGGTACCGCCGCTCTCACCCGTGGCCGTGAACACGACATGGGGTTTCACATGAGGAAAAGGCTGGCCTTCAGCGTCGACGACATTCCCGGAAAACCATGTGAACGTTGATTCCTCGATTCGCCGGAGGAACTGCTCGCGCGTCACGTCGAATTCGTGGTTGCCGAAGGTCGCGAAATCAAAGCCGACGGTATTCATGACGGCGATCATGTGTCGGCCGGCCAGTTTTTCCCCGTCCACTACAGCCGTACCCAACGCTGACGGGCTGAGGCAATCACCGCCCAGGATCGTGTAGGTGCGAGGATTGGCTTTCAGGAGTTGCTTGCGCAGGGTAGCTAACCGCGCCATTCCACCCTGTTGACCGCCGGCTACGGGCGTGATTTCGTAAAGGTCGTTCAGGTGCAGGAATGTAATCGGAACGATTTCGGCGCAAACCGGCGTGCAAAGACACAGCAGGATGATGGCCGCCCAGCGCTTGGCTTTCATGCTACCCCTCAGTTGGCAATACTTCCAGGGCGGCATTATATCGAGCGTTGAGACGTCTCCCAGCATAACCGTGGCACGCTACATCGGCTTAAAACCCCGCAGCTTCTCGCAGTCGCCGGCGAGCTACAGTCCCAAGGGGGTGGCCGGTGTCCCGGAATCAACGTGGCACCTCGCGTAGATCCACCGAGACAGCAGGATCGCCCGACAGTGCCTTGGGCTGTTTGCCGTCCTATCAGGCGAAATCACGGTTGCATGAGATCTAATTTTTTATCTGGATAAATGTCTAAGTATATTCCGCAAATATTTGCGGAATCTCGACAGATTGGCTTGATTAGCGGGGTTGTCGTGCAGGTTGCCTATGCCGCAAGACTTCCCTGAATGTACTTAGACATTACCTAAAAGTAATGGCTACTCGTCCTACTACCCCGTATTGCGACGCTGATGAACGCCGTACGAGACATCAAGATCAATCCGCAAAAGATCCGCCAGTTCCTGCATCTCTCCCGTGAGGCGATGGGCCGGATATTGCGGGTGAGCGCCAAAACTTTGGAATGCTGGGAAAAGCTGGATGGCGTGCGGAACCCGATCCGGGAGATCGGCGAACTCGCCCTCCTGGTTTACACGCCTGAAGGCGTAGCGGCCTTTCTCGCGACTCCACTGGCGGAATTTCACGGGCGAACCGTCCTGGACCTGATGAGCGTGCGCGAATGCGACACCGTCATCGCGGCACTGGCCGCGGATGTCGAAGGACTCGGCTACTAACCCGCCCTTTGATCCAATCGCACCTCAAAGCCTGGACGAACCCCGCTTATCGCCATTTCGTCCAGCCGCCGCCAGTTAGGTTTATCGACTAAACTTCATGTCGAGCTGGGCTCCATTTCGAACTCACGACGGCAAACTGACACTCGTTTCCGCGAAAGTGGCTAAGCCGAGCGTCGTTTCGAATCCGGCCAATCGTTCCGCCAGCCGTGTCACCCGCTTCTTCGCCTTGCGATTCCGTACGGCCATAGCCAACGCTTTCCGCTCCGCAATCACCACCACCAGTTTCTTCCCACGCGTGACCGCGGTGTACAACAGGTTTCTTTCCAAAAGCATGTAGTGCTGCAGGGCGAGCGGGATGACCACGGCCGGATACTCGGAACCTTGGCTCTTGTGAATGCTGGCCGCGTACGCCAGGGCTATCTCGTCCAGTTCCGAGAGGTCATAAGTGACTGTGCGGCCATCGAAATCCACTGTTAAGGTGCTTTCTTCCTGATCGATTGTAGTGATGCGGCCAATGTCGCCGTTGAAGACGTCCTTGTCATAGTTGTTCACCATCTGAATGACTTTATCGCCCGGCGCGAACGTGGTTCCGAACTTCGTCACTTTGGGCTCGGCCTGACCATTGAGCAATTGTTGGAATTCGATGTTCAACGCGCGCACGCCCAAGCCGCCGCGGTTCATCGGCGTGAGCACCTGAAGATCGTTGACGGGGTGAACATCGAATCGCAGCGGAATGCGTTCGACAACCGCCTGAATGAGCTTCTTCCGGACGTCCTCGGGCGATTCAGCCTCAATGAGGTAGAAGTCGCTGGCTTCGCCCTTGGGCGTGGCGACCGGCAATTCACCTCGGTTAATCCGGTGGGCATTAACGATGATTCTGGACTCTTGCGCTTGGCGGAAGATCTCGGTGAGCCGGACGGTGGGCACAGCCTCCGAAGCAATGAGGTCGGCGAGCACGGCGCCGGGGCCGACGGAGGGCAGTTGGTCCACATCCCCGACGATGAGGAGGCCCGCAGCATCCGGCACCGCCTTGAGAAGCTGATTCATCAGGACCACGTCCACCATCGAGGCTTCGTCGATCACCAGCAGGTCGGTTTCCAGCGGGTTTGCGTCATTCCGCTTGAACCTGAATTCCTTCGGATCGAATTCAAGGAGACGATGCACCGTCTTGGCCTCGAGCTTAGTGGTTTCGGTCATCCGCTTGGCCGCCCGTCCGGTCGGAGCGCACAACAAGACACGGACTTTCTTCGCCCGGAGAATCCGCAACACGCTATTGACCAGGGTGGTCTTGCCGACTCCCGGCCCGCCGGTGATGATGGCCACCTTATTGCCGAGCACCGTCGTGATGGCTGCCCGCTGCGATTCGGACAGGGTTAGCCCGGTCCTCTCCTCGACCCAGGGAATCGCCTTGCCGGCATCAATCTCACCCCAGGGTGACACGCCCTCGAGCAGACGTCGGATGTGGTTCGCATAGCCCGTCTCGGCGCGGTACAGCGGCGCCAGGGACAAGATCTCGCCATCCGGCGTGGTTTCCCCGATGAGATTGTCCGCCTCCAATTCGGCGCCGATAGCTTGCTCGATGATCGCTTCCGGGACTTCCAGGAGTTGGGCGGCCATCGAGACCAGCGTCTCCCTCGGTGCCGCACAGTGTCCCTGCTCCGACCAGAGCTGAAGGGCATGGCGTACGCCGGCCTGGGCGCGAATCAGAGAGTCCGATGGGATGCCGAGCTTCTGAGCGATGATGTCCGCGGTCTTGAAGCCGATGCCCCAGATATCCAGCGCCAGCCGATAGGGATTTTCGGTGACCTTGAGAATCGATTCATCGCCATAGGTCTTGTAGATACGCACAGCGCGGGATGTGCCAACCCCGTGCGATTGCAGGAACACCATGATGTCCCGGATGACCTTCTGTTCGGCCCAGGCTTCGACCACTCGCATGCGGCGCTTGCGGCCAATGCCCTCAAGCGTCTCCAACCGCTCGGGCTCCTGCTCGATCACCTCGAACACCGCTTCACCAAACGCCTTCACCAACTTTTTGGCGAAGTGCGGGCCGATCCCCTTGACCAGCCCGGACCCGAGATACTTCTCGATGCCTTCCAGCGTAGTGGGCGGGACGACCTTGAGGTGATGAGCCTTGAATTGCAGCCCATGGGTCACATCATTGAACCAGCGCCCTAAACATTCGATGAATTCGCCCGGCGAGACCGAAGCGGCCGAACCGATCACGGAGACCAGGTCGCGCTGCCCCTTGACCTTGACCCGCAGCACGCAGAAACCGGATTCCGCACTGTGGAACGTCACGCGCTCGACCGCGCCGGACAGCCGTTCGTAGGATGGGGGGTCGGTTTCCTGAAATGACATGGAAGTCGTCATGGCTACTTGGACAAGCAAGCGGCTCAAATTTTTATCAGCTTAACACGCTGACGAAGCAGAAACCTGGAACGCGACCAACCGGAATCTGGAGCGTTCAGGCCAAGGAGGATGTCAACTCAGTTTGTCCACGTCGACGTAAAACAGGCCCGCATGGATCAGGTATTCTGGACTCAAATCCCCTGGTCAGGCTCAGACCCACTATTGGCCAGCGGTCAGCAGTCGCCATCCGCTTATCCTGGTGGGGCTTTCCTGCCTACGTGCGGTAACATCCGCAAAAGCTCGTATAGAAGACGATGCAGCGCCGAGCGAGAATATAGTCACGCTGGACACAGGACCTCGCGCCAGCCTAAAGGGAACAAGCCCGAGACAGACGGGTATTCGCTGAGAAGCGAAACGGATTGGAAGAAGGGCCATCGGATGGCCCTTTTTGCTGCTCACTGTTTGGTCTTCTATTCAGTTCAATCATCTACAGTGACTGGAACTGTGAGGGCGTGAGCAGATTGCTCGCGGATAATAAAAGGCCCGGCTGTGGGGTGGAAAGCCGGGCGTGTGCCGCGTTGTCGTAAGTTCAGGCGCAAGCGCATTTTATAAGACAACAGCGCGGTTAATTGAAGGTTAGACCAGCTTCGGTAAGTTGCAAGCCTACGATCATGGCCGCTCTGGTTGAGTGGCCGCATCCTAGGTGACCGCTTTCCCCAGACAGCATACACTCTCCTTCATGTGCGGACGCTTTACCCAATACACCGATCCCAGACGACTGGCCCGGCAGTTCGAGATTTCGGAAACCAAGATCCGGGTTTTCGATATCCGGCCCCGCTATAACGTCGCGCCGACGCAGCCTGTCTTGGCCGTCCGGTTGGATCATGAGGGCGAGCGAGAGCTGGTCCCGCTGACCTGGGGCCTTCTGCCTTTCTGGGCCAAAGAGTCCAAACTGCCCTACTCCACCATCAATGCGCGGGCGGAAACGGTGGCCGACAAACCCGCTTATCGGCAGCCGTTTCGGAAGCGCCGCTGCCTTATACCCGCAGACCTTTTTTATGAATGGAAAGCGGAAGGAACGGGCAAACAACCCTATGCTATCGGACTCGAATCCGGGGAACCATTTTCCTTGGCAGGACTGTGGGACCGCTGGGAAGGCGACGGACAGACGATCGAATCCTGCACGATCATTGTGACGCAGGCCAATGCCCTCATGGCGACGATCCACGACCGCATGCCGGTGATCTTGCCACCGTCCGCCTATGACGTGTGGCTGGATCCTAAAACCCCGTTGGAAACCGCCCAGGCTCTCCTACAACCGTTTACAGCCGAACCCATGCGGCTTTATCCCGTGAGCCGGCGGGTAAACAGCCCGAAGAATGACGATCCCATGCTGGTGGAGCCGCTTGCCCAAGCGATCTGAAGGCAATCGGGCGAGTTCCACCGGCCGTTAGCCCGGTCGTCGAACCGGCGCCAAGCATCGCCTCGTAGGCCTGCAGAGCATGTGCCTGACGCCGCCCAGGGAGCGGCGAATCGTACCGATGCATCCCCAGCGTGGTTATCGGCCAAAACCGTGGATCAATCACACCGTCGTGGACTTATTCAAACAGATGAAACGCTACCGCCTCGAACGGCGGCGCCTGGATCGCCTCGCCCGGCCCGAACCGGCCGATCGGGCGAAAGCTGCCGCCGTCGAGGATCAGCGCTTCGAGCCAGGGCGCGTCAGGCTCGATCATCCAGACGAAGGGGACACTGTGGCGGGCATACAGCGGAAGCTTTTCGTTCAGGTCGTAATCGCGGCTCGTGGGCGACAGCACCTCGCAAATCCAGTCGGGCACAACCCGGAACCGATGATCCTCCGGCATCGAGGGAAGCCGCTCGCGCCGCCAGCCCGCCAAATCCGGCACCGTTACTTCCGCATCGAGGACGAAGTGAACTTCCGGTTCGTCCAGAATCCACCAGCCGCCCGGACCTCCCACACCGTCCTCGAACGGGTCGCCCAACCTTCGGCCAAGCACACTGGCGCTATGAATGTGTTTGCCCCTGGGGCGCGGCAGCGCGTGAAGACGGCCGTTGACGAGTTCCGCCGTGTAGCCGGCCGGCACCGCTTCCAGGTCGGCGTAAGTTGCAGGGCCGGTAGAGACGAAATGGACTCGGGCACTCATTTGGAGTCAACCATTCGAAACGTGGGCGTTAGATATCATTGTATCGAGGATCGGGACTTATTCAGAGTTTCCTGCGGCTTTTTCGGGGCTTCCGCACATCTACGAATACAAACCGGAACTCGCACGTGCAACGTCGATGACACGACTCACCCTGCTTGCTCGATGTTCTTCAACCAGTGCTGCAACCACTCTGGCGGTGGCGGACAGGTTTTTGGCACCGGGTGACCGGTCGCCTGTCGTCGCACCTTGGCAGCCAGGCGGTACGCACCCTCGTAGCCGTACTTCCGAATTGAAAAAGACTGCTTGGCCTGCCGACCATCCCGGATAAATCGCGCGGTCCAGAAAGCTTTCGAGGGACGTTCGCGGCAATCCACAGTCACGGAAAGTCCGACATAGCCGTCCTGATTCCGCCGGTCGCGCGCGTGGTAACCGACTTTCGTGGCCGGTGGTATTCCATAAACCACGACCATTTCGTCGCGAAACCGCTGGGCGGCATTGAGAGCTTTCCGCTCTCCAGCATGGACGCTGTCTGAGAATAACCGTGAAGCGACCACCTTCCCGCCCTTGTAAACTCGTACCCACCACCCGCATGCGCTTGTGTCGAGGCGGGTGATGAAGCGCATCGGCTTCGGTGATTTCGAGCGAGGTCGCCTGGTCCGAGTCCTCGCCCTTTCCCGCTCGATCGAGCGTTCTCCTTTCAATTGACGGTCGTGCGGCATTGCCTATGCCCCTGTCCACAGAGAATGAGTCCACGCCGCAAGGCGGTCCGCCAGCCTCATCCGGCCGACGTCGTCCAAGGCCTCGGTTCTCGATAGCAAGATGAGCTGCGGGCAACCCGGCACGAACAGCGATTCACCGTCATCGATCGCAAGCCAGCGTTCGATGCCAAACGTACGACAAAACGCCTCGATCTCCCGTTGTCGAGCATACGGTCCGGGAAGGACCGCGGTCGCCCCGATCAAGCGATCTCGGAATCCCGCCGAGAAATAGTCGAGAAGTTCGTCGAACGGCTCCCCTTCCCGCCAGTTTGATGAAATGACGATGTCGATGTCCGGATAGCCCCGCAGGGTCGCTTCGAACGCCGGCAGGTACCGGAACGTCGCCGATTGGCTGGGATGGAGCACACCGTCGAAATCCAGGAATAGCGCGAAGGGCTTCGGTCTGCGAATGCAGATGGGCAGGAGGCGATGGATCGGGTTCATCGATCGGTCGTCCGGTCCTGTGAATCCGGCCGCTTCTGAGCTTGAGGCGCGAGATCAGACCCGGCAGACCCCGCGATTTCAAGCAGCACGGCGGCATGGCAGTCGTCGGGTTCGCCCGGCTTCGGCAGCGGACACCAGCACGCGAGGTTCTTGCCCCAAAGCTCGCGACGCACGTCGGCGACAGTGAAACCCAGCCGGCCGGCCTCGAGGTCGGCCCGGAAGTCCGCTTGCGCACGCTGGCGCCGCTCGTCAACCGGCCACTCTCGAGGGTAAGCGTCCAGCGGATGCGGGTTGCCCCATCGGGTCGAGCGGTCCACCTTGACGGTATTCGGCGGCATACGCCAACCCTTGGTACGACGAAGTTGCACGCGGAATGGCGTGGTCGGTTCGTTCATCGGCGCGGCTCCGGGATCTGGTTCCATTCGCGTCCGTCGAGCAGACGACCCGCGACTTTCCTGCCCGCCCGGCAGAGGCGTGTGCCGTCGACATCGATCAGCCGTGCCGTGCGCGGATACGGTTCGGCCTCGAATAACGGCGCCCACTCGCCCCATTGCTTGAAAAAGAAAGCGGTCTCTAAAGCGGCGCATTCGTCACGGAGCGCCCGCACCCAATCCGGACGCATCGGCCGGGCGTGTGCGCCGGACTCGCCGCCGACGATGACCCAGTCGAGCCCGCGGCCTTCACTCGCAAAAAGCGGCGTTAAGCCAATCGCTCCAAGCAGCGGCTCGACGCTCAGTCCGCGGACCCGTGCCGGCACGGCCAACAACTTCGGAATGTCGCGGCAGGCCTCGGCCTGATTGCAGACGGTGATCAGCAGCCAGACGTTCGGGTAACCCCGCGGCCCCCAGTCGGGCGGCAGCATCCGAGGGGCATTGCCGATGCGCTTCGTCACGAGTATCCAATCCAGCCAGGGCGTGGACCGAATCAGCGCCCACAGATCGGCGCGCCAGCCGTCTGGTACTTCGTTGTCGAACACGTCCGCCAGCGACGCGCAGAAAACACGCGGTCGGGTGCCCGTCGCCACTGCCTCGCGGTTCCACTTCAAGGGCGTGCTCCAATAAGTCTCGCTGGTTCTCCGGCGTGGCCGGGAGGGTCCCCAGGTTACGAGGCCGCTCCGCTTCGCCCAGGTCTCGGCGTAGCAGTGGTCGCAGGCCAGACTCACCTTCGTGCAACCCACCCAGGGGTTGAAGGTGTGCGTGGTCCACTCGATCTTGCTGTGCTCGCCCATACTCTCGGCCGAAAAATTAAAGACCAAAAGGATTGTCGTTTGTGAACCATGGTTGACACGCACTTCTGTGTCAACTATAAATCACACTATGGAACTCATCAAGAGCAGTACCTTTGATCACTGGCTACGCGGTTTGAAGGATCGCCGTGCCGTGGCACGCATCCAAGCACGGTTGGACCGTCTTGCAAGCGGAAATCCAGGCGACATTAAGCCGGTCGGCGAAGGTATCTCGGAAATGAGGATCAACTACGGACCCGGATACCGGGTTTACTTTATGCAGCGCGGGCCGGTCGTTGTCGTACTGCTTTGCGGTGGCGACAAGTCCAGCCAGGACCGCGACATTGCCTGCGCCAAAGTCATCGCCGCACAGTGGAAAGATTGAGTTATGAGCAGCGAAACCTTCAGCCGTTACGATACGGCCGATTATCTGGAAACCGAAGCGGATATTGCCGCCTACCTGGAAGCCGTTATTGAAGAGGGCGGCGACGATCCGGCCTTTATTGTCCACGCGCTTGGTGTTGTCGCCCGCGCGCGCAATATGAGCCAACTCGCCCGCGACGTGGGAATGAGTCGCGAAGGCTTGTATAAGGCTCTATCCGGGCAAGGAAACCCCAGCTTTGCCACGGTGGTGAAGGTGGCTCATGCCCTGGGGTTGCGGGTGACGTTCCAGCCTGAGACGCCGGCCGCCTGCAACTAGACTTCAAGGTCGCACCTTCAACGGTCCTCCCATGGCGCAGTTCGACGCTTCGCTGATGAGGGCTTGCGCCGCCGCGAGTACGCGATACCAACGTCGAACCGCTTCGATAGATATCATTACCATCTGTCCATCCCGTGATTGGTCGCTTTGCGGATCGCCTCGCGCGCCTCGGACGGCACGGGCGCGTTGTCGAGCACGAACAAACTGTTCGATACCGCCTGCTCAACATCGCTGCCGAACGTCTCGGCGATCTGCTGCGTGAAACTCTTCGCGTCTCGCCCAACGTACAGAAGCACGGCTTCACGCAAGCGAAGCTGCCCAAGCATCGTATCCACGGACACTTCTCGCGCTCGTTGAAGCTCGGTTTGTAGCTGGACGACGAATTGCTCCAGGCGCTGGATTTTCTCGATTAGCGCCGTTTCGACGACGGCATTTGCGATTTCACTGTTCAGCCGATCTGCCATGCCCGAATCGCCTCCACCAATTCCTCCAGCGCACTCACGACCTTTGCCTTGGCGCCCACCATCTGCTCGGATGGTTTTTCCCAACGCGGCGCGTATCTTTGGTACGCCTTTTCCAGGAACGCTTCTGCCCGCTTTTTCAACACCTCGATATTGGCTTGAGGATAGGTGTGGTTGATACGTGGCACATCCTTTAATTCCCGCGCCAACTCGGACTTCAGCAAGCCGTACTGCATGTGTGGTTTCGAGACCAACACGCGCGTTACTTCGAGGCCGAACCCGCCCACCCTTCGCTGTATGTCGCGGACGTGTGTTCCAGTGTCATTCGCGGAGCACAACATCGTGCCGCCACTCGACAGTCCAAGCAACATCACATAGCCGCCCTGGATGGCGGGTATGTCGAAGATTTTCAGTTGCTGATTGGCCGGAGGGCCGTCGTAGACCCAGAGGTCGTTCGGCGACATTGATGGCGTACCCGTTCTTTCCGTTTCGGCCCGGCGCACCCTTTGACTCTCGATCACTTGCCGTTCGCACTCAATGAAATAGTCGCGAATTTCAAATGCCTTGTCGGTGTTTGCGATCATGGCGATGTGTTTGGCGGCATCCATCGTTAGATGATGCTCAACCCCCGGACGACCTCCCTTCGTGGAGTTTTTCGGAATTTTCCGAAAAACTCCGTAATGCCTGTGTTCCTTGAGCCTGGCTCGCTTGAACTGGTCTTTTATCCAGTCCGCAAATTTGTCCCTCGATCCTAGGAATCCGTGCAAATCCCGCGCATTAAACACCAGGTGCTCGATTCCGCCGATCGTCGCGGTGAACACGGGAATCAGTGGTCCGTTCCAGAGGGGTGCCTCCGCGGTTGTCGCCCCCGACTCATGGATCGGATTGCGTTGCTCGCTCGTCCGCCCCGGCACCGACGGCGGCATCGACATTCGTTCGAGCGAGAGCAACAGCTCAGTCGCCACCCATCTGCGAAACTCCTGTACTGCTTTCGGATTCTGGCCCGCGCGAATCAGTGCGCGAAGACCGGCCTCATCAACCACGGTCAGTTCCGTGGAACCGCTTGGTTCCTTCTCCAGGACGGCTGTACTTTTTTGGCTGTCGTCGATCCGCCAGCGCCGTCTGGCAGTCGCCAAGGCCGAGCGCGGCGCACACATCCACGGCCACGAACCAATTCCGCCCTTCACGACGGAGCACCCGCACGTCCAGATTGCCACCAAACGAGAAGGCTATCGCCGTCTCCAGGAAGACGGCGTTCGTTTTCACCCATCGTCAAGCCCCCTCCGTTTCGGTTTCTTTCGCCTTCGCCGATACCCGCTGCGCCGCCGCCTGCATCGCCTCCATAGCGGTGAACCGCGTGCCGCGCGTCTGCTTGTCGTAAGCCACCAAAGCATCGCGAATCCCGATCAGGAGGTCCATCTGCTTCCGGATATCGGCGAAGGCTGTTTCCACTTCCGTCACGAGTTTCGCAACCCACTCCGGCTCACCGTTTAACATCCGGTCCAAGGGATATTGGTAGCTGCGGCCGCGCGCGTAGGTCTTCCGCGCGATCGACCGCCGCTGGCCATCCAGGCGCATTACCCCCATTTCGTACCACTCGATGGAAAAGGCGCCGGTCTCCCGCACCTTGAGCCGCACCCCCAGCGAGCCCCGGGCGTGCAGCTTCTGGCCCACACGCCCGTCTTTCAGTCTGGCCCAATAGTCGTCGACCAGGAACTTCGCTTCCTTGCGCAGCGCGTCGAAGCGCTCCGCGAGCCAGACATAGGCCGGCTCCGTGCCGGTCACGACAGGCGGTTCTGGTTCGGTCCCTTCGCGCTTTTGAACAAGGTTGGAATGATTCATCGCGTCACCTAACTGTCCTATCTGGTTGGAACCACCCCATTCGGTTCCAATGGGTTTTCCAGCACCGCCCCGCGCGTTTGCCGTCGCGTTCACAATGTTTGGGAACCGGCATGGCCCTGACAACTTTTGTTGCCTTTTCACCCGCTTCGAGGCGGCTCCCTTACGACCCTAACGCCCAATCGGCCACTTGCAAGGGCGTTCTCAAATCGGCCGTTGACGCATCCTCCTTTCAATACTCAGGTCTATTCGCCCGGTTCCAACGACGTGGATTTTCGGACGGGCGCTCGGCAATCGGTCCTTGCCCCACGGTTCTCACAATGCGTTCCGTTCAAGCTTGCGATCGGCGGAAAGGCGCTGTCCAAAACACGATACCCCACAGGATGAAAAGCGGCGCTGCACAAAAACGGCAAAATCGGAATTTTGTGCAACGCCGCCCGGATCTCCCACCGCTATAGTGATCGGAACGTGCGACGACGTCGGAAGACGCCGCTGGAGACGATTTTCGACGTCTCCCGAGTCCTTTGGCGTCCGTTGCCGTCGCGCCCGCCAAGCGCGCGAGAGAACAGGGCGTCGCGCCGACACCTGTCAGCGGGTTTCGCCGCGTGTCGACACCAGTCAACTGTTCACGGAGATTTCTTGTGATGATCCGTCTGCGCGTCAGACCCCGCCGTTCAGGGCGGGGAAGGATAGCGCGGCGTTGAGCGGACGCAATGTCGGCGGAACGCCAAGGAGAGGCTTAAGGATTTTCCTGATTAGCGATGAACTTCAGCCAAGCGAATTTGCCACTCGGGTCGAGGCTTAGCGAACGCCGCGGCGCGCGCCAGCCGTTGAAGCAGGGTTTTGAGATTGAAACGCCGATTGAAGCGGTATTGGAACTCGGCCAGGTACCGCTGGGCGTATTTCTCGAATTTGAACGCGTGATAGGTGCCGGAAATGGCTGTCTTCAGGTTGCTCAACAGCGTATTTACCCAATGGAACTCCGGATGTTGCGCCGACTGCCGCCCAGAGCCCAGGATCAGGCGATGATGGCAAGCGACGACCTGGTGCAGCCTCCGAAACCCGCTCAGGCCATCGGTGAGTGCGTAGGTCGACGGGGCCAAGGCGCGTTTGGCCCAGACCGCGATAGCCTGCTGCGTGAACGGCAGGGGATCGACGCGCAGGAACAACGGACGCCCGTCGTCCGTGGTTTGTACCGCCATCACAAAGGCCAACTTGTTTTCGGAGCCACGCCCCGGTTTCCCCGGCCGCTCACCGCCCAGGTAGGCATCGTCGATCTCGACCCGCCCGGCCAGCTGCCGATCCGTTTCCCGTTCCGCCATCACCTGGATCAACTTGTGCTTCACCAGCCATGCCGTGCGATAACACACCCCGAGATGGCGCATCAGTTCCAGTGCCGAGACATTGTTCTTGGCCTGGGTCAGGAGATACATGGCCAGAAACCAGGTGGTCAGCGGCAGCTTGGTCGCTTGGAAGATCGTCCCGGCGATCAGCGTCGTTTGGCTCCGGCAGTGTCCGCATTGCCAGTATTTCCGCCCGGTCCGTTCGAACACCGTGTGGCGCGCGCCGCCGCAGACCGGACAGCGGAAACCGTCCGGCCAGCGCAGGGCCTCCAGTGCCGCTTCGCACTGCGCTTCACTGCCGTATTGCGTCAGAAACTCGGCCAACGACAAACCCTTTTGAAATTGCACCCGGTTCATAGGCATGGGACACCCCGCTTGTGATAGATGCCCATAGTCTAAGGACCCTAGCGGCTCACTATGTGAGCCTGTACTGAACTTCGTCGCTAATCAGGAGGATTTTTTAAATTAGCACATCATGAATGTCGTTCAGCGCGCCTACCGCTATCGTTTTTATCCGACTGCAGAACAGGAAACCATCCTGTCGCAAACGTTCGGGTGCGCCAGGTTCGTATACAACCA
>Ga0268289_100049_pt1 | contig 92373 bp, 90 predicted proteins | sample MetspNORM_FD_191340 | JGI IMG/M metagenome (GOLD analysis project Ga0268289, IMG submission 191340) | Soil microbial communities from San-Diego area, Southern California, United States - Methylocaldum sp. NOR-M | ecosystem: Environmental > Terrestrial > Soil > Desert | place: USA: California... | reverse complement strand
GAATTGAAGATCTGCGACGTGCGCGCGACGACATGCCCCGCGATCCCGAACCCGCCCTTGGCGCCCGGCACCAGATGCGCGTCGGTGGTCAGGTTGATGATCCCGATGCTCTCGATCCGGTAGTCGTTGACCCGCCCCTTGAGCGCACCCGTATAGCGCCCGGTCGAGACGTTGGCGGCGATGATCGCGGTCGCGTCGATCTTGTCGGAGCGGATCTTGAGATTGTCCGAGAGGATCTGCGGCCCCGTAATCGCGAGATCGCCGTTGATCCGTACGTTGGTGAGCAATCCACCGGCCGCCGCGTTGAGCCCGCTCACGCAGCGCGCGCGCGCGTCGATCGGGATCAGGATGCGGTCGGCATCGACCCGCGCCAGCCCGCTCGCATAGACGTCCTCGACCACCGTCCCGCCGAAACCGATCGCGGCGGCGCGCACGACATAGTTCACCGTCGGCGTCGCCATCGGCCCGTCGAGCGCAAGGCTCGCCATCACGTCGCGGCCGTTGAGGTTCTCGGCGATCGCGCCCGGCGTCAGCAGCCGCGCATCGACGCGGAAATTGCCGAACCGGCTGTTGCCGAAATCGACCAGCCCCTGCGCCGCCACCGCCAGCGCGTCGGACCGCAACCGCATCTGCGTATCGGCCTTGCGTTCGTTGAGCGTGGTATCGAGCGCGATGTCGAGCTGCGGCGCGGTCAGCCGCTCGACCGGTCCGGCCATGTAGAGCCCCGGATGCGCGTTGCCGCGTACCTTGATCGCGCCTTCGTGCGCGGCGAGATCGAGGTCGAGCAGCGACGCACCGCCGAGCGTCGCCACCGCCTTGCCGGTCCACGCTTTCCAGTCGCCGCGCCCGGCGAGCGTGAAGGTCAGCGGCTTCTTGACGCCGGTATAGCCTGCGACCGCGCCGTTGGCGGGCGCCACCAGCCGCACGTCGGCGGCGAGCCGGTTGTCGTCGGGCACCGCATCGAGCACGACCTTGAGCCGGTCGCCCCCCACCGCGTCGGCGGCGTTGAGCGTCGCGGCATCGACGTTCAATTGTGCGCGTCGATCGGCGATGTGCGCGTCGCCCGCGATGCGGATGATGCGCTTGGCGCCGGTGAAGCTCGGCGCCAGCACGAAGCGATCGACGCGCAATTTGTTGACGTCGATGTCGATGTCCGGAAGCAGCGGCGCGTTCTCCTGCGTCGGCTGCGGGATGAACTCGGGCGAGCGCTGGAGCGTCACCAGCGGGCTGGTGAGCGCGCGCACGTCGATATGGTTGTTCAAGTACGCGAACGGCCGCCAGTCGATCGCGAGCTGCGGCGAAGTCAGGAACACGCCCTTGGGGTCGCGCACCCGCACGTCGCGCAACACCATCCGGCCGTAGATCGATCCCTCGATCCGCCCCACCTGGACGTTGAGCCCCGTCGCGGTCGTGTACGCGCCGATCTGGTTGACCAGGAAACGCTTGCCCGGCCCGGTGTTGAGCCCGAGCAGGATCGCAGCGACCAGCGCCAGCAGCGCGAGGATCGCGATTCCGATCCATTTGGGCACGCTGAGCCACAACGGCCGCTTCTCGACGACCACGGTCTCGACCACGTCCTCGTCGGCGGCGATGGGCTCCTCCTCGGCCATCAGAACGCCTGCCCGATCGAGATGTAGAGCGCGATCCGCCCGTCGCCCTCGCGCGGATTGAGTGGCGTCGCCACGTCGATCCTGAGCGGGCCGAAATTGGTGTAATAGCGCGCGCCGATGCCCGCCCCGAACCTCAAGTCGGAGAATTTGGGGAAGGTGCTTTCATACGCATTGCCCGCATCGACGAAGGGCACGATCCCGAAATTTCCGAACCGGTACCGCGCCTCGAGCGCGAATTCGTTGATGCTGCGCCCGCCGACCGGGTCGCCATTGGGGTCGAACGGGCCCAGCCGCTGATAGCCGTAGCCGCGCACCGATCCGCCGCCGCCGCCATAATAGCGCCGCGAGGGCGCGAGATCGTCGCGGTCGATCCCGAAGATCGAGCCTGCGCGCACGCGCCCCGCGATCGTCAGGCTGTCCGACACCGGATAATAAGCGCTCGCCTCGACCAGCGTGCGCGCATAGGGGCGCACCGCTCCGCGCACCGAGGTCTCCGGACTGACGCTCAGCTTGAGCCGGTAGCCCGTCGTGGGATTCATCAGATCGTTCGAGGTATCGAACTGCACCTGCCCCGGCAGCGCGAGGATGCCGTAGGTGCCGCGCTTCCGCTCGCCGGCGGCGAAATCGTAGACGCTCTCGTTGGTGCCGATCAAATCGATGCCGTAGGAATAGGTGAATTTCTTCTGCCAGATCGGCGTCGAATCGTAGCTCCACCGCGCCGAGAGCGTGCCGGTGAAGGCGTCGAACGCGTCGTAATTGGAATGGTCCGCGCGCGCGATCAGCGAGAAGGTGCGGTCGCGCCGCCCGGCGTTCGATCGGCGGAAGGTCACGCCCGCGCCCTGCTGCTGCGTGCCCAGGATACCGTCGACGATCAGCGCGCCTTCTGGCGGAAAAAGGTTGCGGTGCGTCCAGCTGCCGCGCACCTGCGCGCCCTCGCCGGTATTGTAGCCGATCGCGCCCGCCAGCGTGCGCGGCGGCCCGGCATCCTGCCGTACGACGAAATCGACGCGCTCGGTGCCGTCGGGGCCGGGCTCGTGGCTGCGCCGCGGGATCACCGACACGGTCGAGAACAGGCCCGTCGCCACCAAGGCATCGCGCAGATCGTCGACCTTGCGGCTGTCGTAGAGTTCGCCTGTCTCAAACCGCTTGAGCAGATCGACATGCTCGGCATCGAACGCGAGATCGCCCCGCGTCGAGATCGTGCCGAACGACGAGCGCGGCCCGGTATCGACCGGCAGCGTGTAATCGCCGGTGAAGCTCTGGTCGTCGAGCAGGATGTCGCGCGTGTCGAGCTTGACGAAGGGATAGCCCATCTGCGGCAGCTTGAGGCTGACATTGGCTTCCGCCCCCTGGATGCGATCGGCCTCGATCGGATCGCCGGTCACGAGCGGCAGATTGTCGCGGATGAGGTCGGGCGGCACGGTCGGTCCCGCCTTCACCGCGATCTCGCCCAGCTTGTAGAGATGCCCCGGCGTCGCCGACAGCGTCACGCTGACGCGGCCCGGCTGGTTCGGCACCTGGTCGATCGTCGAGATCGCAGTCCCGTCGTAATAGCCGCGCGCCTTCATGATGCGCACCGCGAGCGCCTCGTCCTCGCGTGCGCGCGCCGCGATCATCGCCGCATTCGCCGCCTTGCCGTCGCCTTCCTCGAGCGCGGAGAGCGAGCGGAACTGATCCTCGGCATCGATCTCGTCGAGCCCTTTCACCACCACGCCGTACCGGATTTCCACCGCTTCCTGGTTCGCGCCTTCGTCGGCGACCTCGGCGGGCGGCGTCGCATCGAAGGTCGAGAGCGGCGGCAGCGGCTGCGCGAGCTCCGGATCCTGCGCCGGCGCCGCGCCGAGCGTGTCGGGGGCGGCGATCTCGGGCGTGCCGGGCACCTGCTGCACCGTCTCGCCGGGCGGCTGCGTCTGCGGCTCGTCGAGCGTCGGCATCGCCTCGAGCGGCGCGTTCAGATCGTCCGACAGCGGCGGCAGCGCTTCCTCGAACGCGGCGTCGGGAACGATCGGCGCATTCGCCTGCGGATCGTCGTCGGGCGGTGTCTCGGACGGAGCTTCGGCGGCGGGCGCCGACTGGCCCGTCTCGGTCGGATCGGGCGTGATCTGGGCATAGGCCGGAAACGCGAGCAACGATGTGCCCGTGAATGCCCAAATCGCGAAAGCCCTGAACCCCACGCTGCTCCCTTGCTTCCATGGGCCGCACGACGCAGCCGTCCCCTGTTCGCATCTGCAACGAGCGAAGCGTTTTTTCGCTCCCCCGGCAAGCGCAAATCGTTGAAAACGCGCCGTGCCGAGACGGGCTCCCCGCCATCGTCGCATCCAATGCGGATGGCCCGCGTTGGTCTTCGCGCGCACAATCGCAGAGGAGCAGCATGGCCGACGCCGAGATCGATCCCGCGACCATCCCCGGCGTCGAATCGCGCCACCCCTGGCAGCATCCCTGGCGGGCATGGCGCGCAATCTTCGGGCGCATCTACGTGATGACCGGCTATCACAATCTGTCGCTGATGGCGGCCGGCGTCGCCTTCTACGCCTTTCTCTCGTTCGTGCCGCTGCTCGGCGCCGTCGTAATGACCTATGGTCTGATCGCCGATCCGGCGACCGTCACCCAACATATGCAGGCGATCATCGCGCTGGTGCCGCCCGACGCCGCGCGGCTGATCCAGGACCAGCTCGTCAACGTCGCCGCCACCGCCGCGTCGAAGGCCGGGCTCGGGCTCGCCGTCGCCCTGTTCTTCTCGATCTACGGCGCCACGCGCGCGTCGGGGGCGATCATCACCGCGCTGGGGGTGATCTACGAGGAGGAGGACGGCCGCAGCATCATCCGCGGCTATCTCTTGTCCGCGCAGATCACCGTGCTCGCGGTCGCCGCCGGGGTTACGGGGCTGCTCGCGGCCGTGCTGCTCGCCTATCTGCGCCAGGCGGTGAACGTGCTTGGCGAGGCGGGTGTCGTCGTCATCCAGGCGCTGACCTGGATCGTCGCCGCCGGAATCGCGAGCGCGACCTTCGCCTATATCTATCGCTACGGCCCCGATCGCTGGCGGGCGAAGTGGCAATGGCTCTCGATCGGTTCGGTCGCCGCGACGATGCTCTGGCTGCTCGCGACCGTGCTCTTCGGGCTCTACGTCGCCAATTTCGCCAATTACAACGCCACCTACGGCTCGCTCGGCGCGGTCGTGGTGCTGCTGATGTGGCTCTGGGTCTCGGCCTATGCGATCCTGATCGGCGCCGAGATCAACGCCGAGGCCGAACGCCAGACCGGCGTCGACACCACGATCGGCCCGTCCCGGCCGCGCGGAGAGCGCGGCGCCACCGTCGCCGACCAGCTCCCGAGCCGGCACCAGCGCAAGCCCCGCCGCGACAAATATTGAGCCGGTGCCGCAACAAGCGACTGATCTCCATCAGCCCCGGCCGGAACGACGGCGAGGTTGACGCGTAATCCTGCACCTATGCCCAATTCCCCGATCTTTCCGTGGCAGCATCAGGCGCAGCGCCAGCTCGAAGCCCAGCTTTTCGCCCATGTCGAGGACCGTGCCTTTCCGTGTGTCGGCGCCAAGGCGGCGCTCGCCCGCGGCACGCTGAAGGTGCTCGCCTGCGATCGCATCGACAGCGCGTGGGACGACGTTCGCATCCACGACGCGCTGCTGGCACTCGCGCAGGAATACAAGCAGGACAAGCAGATGTTCCGCAGCTTTGCGGTGGTATTCGAAGGCCCGACCGATCTCGACGAGCGCGCGTTCGAGGCGGCATTGTGGGATCGCGTCCAGTCGCTGTCGGACAAGGACGTGTGGCGCGGCCAGGAGTATGACGACCGCGTCAGCGCCGATCCCGCCAATCCGCATTTTTCACTGAGCTTCGGCGGCGAGGCCTTCTTCATCGTCGGCCTCCATCCGCACGCCAGCCGCCCCGCGCGCCGCTTCGAACGCCCCGCACTCGTCTTCAACCTCCATGACCAGTTCGAGCGGCTACGCGCTGAAAACAAATACGAAACCATGCGCGAGAAGATTCTGACCCGCGACGAGGCGCTCGCCGGATCGCGCAACCCGATGCTCGCGCGCCATGGCGACGCCAGCGAAGCACGCCAGTATAGCGGCCGCGCGGTCGAGCCCGGTTGGACGCCGCCTTTCGCCTATCGCGGCGACGCATGACCGAAACCCACCGCATTCCCAAACGCAGCGGCACCGCGTTCCTGCTGAACGAGGGCGACACGCTCGTCGTGATCGATCCGATGGGCGTCCAGGTGGCCGACCTGCTCGCCTTCAACGCCGCCGACATGGACGAAGTAATCTCGTCGGGCCGCACGCTCGATTATGCTGAGAAGATCTACCTCACCACCGGCGACACGCTCTACTCGAACCGCTCGAACCCGCTGCTAGAGATCGTCGAGGACACGGTCGGGCGGCACGATTTCCTGCTCACGCCTTGCTCGGTCGATACCTTCCGGCATTTCTATCCCGACCAGCCCGAGCATCGCGGCTGCTTCGGCAACCTTGCCGAGGCGCTCGCACCCTATGGCGTCACGCCCGATCGCATCCCGGTCGCGTTCAACTGCTTCATGAACGTGCCAATCGACGGCGAAACCGGTCGGCTGCGCGTGCTGCCCCCGATCAGCAAGCCCGGCGACTACATCAAATTTCGCGCCGCGATGGATCTCGTCGTCGGCCTCACCGCCTGCTCGGCGCTCGACAGCAATGGCGGCAGCTTCAAGCCGATCGACTATCGGGTGGAACGGGGCTGAGGGTCACCCCTTCATCTGTCGCACCGCCGCCTTCACCGTCGCCGGCCCATAAGGCGGCTTGATTCCGGCGAGCTTCGCGACGTCGAGCCGCGCCTGCCTGAACACCGCTTTGGCATGGCTGAAGGTGCGGAAGCCGTCGTGCCCGTGATACGCGCCCATGCCCGACGGCCCGATTCCGCCGAACGGCAAGTCCTCCATCGAGACGTGGAACACCACGTCGTCGAGCGTCACCCCGCCCGAGATCGTGCGATCGAGCACGCGGCGGTGCTCCTTCTCGTCGCGCCCGAAATAATAGAGGCCGAGCGGCCGCGCGCGGCGATTCACTTCGCCGATCGCGTCGTCGATCGTGTCATAGCGCCTGACCGGCAGCACCGGCCCGAAAATCTCCTCCTGCATCACGATCATGTCGTCGGTCGCGTCGCGGACGATGTGGAGCGGCATCTTGCGCGCGTTGCTGCTGCCGAAATCCTCGCCCGCCGGGTTGACCGTCTCGATCGTGGCGCCCTTGGCGCGCGCATCCTCCAGCCATGACGACAGCCGCTCGAAATGACGGTCGTTGACGATCGAGGTGTAGTCGGGGTTGGCGAGCAGGCTCGGATACATCGTGGACACCGCGGCCTTGAGCTCCTCGACGACGCGCGGCTCCTCTTCGGCGGGCACCAGCATGTAATCGGGCGCGAGGCAGATCTGCCCGGCATTCAGCATCTTGCCCAGCGCCACCCGCTCGGTCGCTTGGCGGAGATCGGCCGAGCGCCCGACGATCACCGGCGATTTGCCGCCGAGCTCGAGCGTCACCGGCGTCAGATTGTCCGCCGCGGCGTGCAGGATGTGCCGCCCGATCCCCGTCGCACCGGTGAAGAGCAGATGATCGAAGGGCAGCTCGGAAAACGCCTTGCCCACCTCCGGCCCGCCCGAGACGAACGCCAGTTCCTCGGGCACGAAATAGCGTTTGACCAGATCCTCGAACAGCGCCGCGACGCGCGGGGTATATTCGCTCGTCTTGACCATCGCGCGATTGCCCGCCGCGAGCACGCCCGCGAGCGGACTCATCACCAGGTTGATCGGGAAATTCCACGGCGCGATCACGCCGACCACGCCCTTGGGCTGGTATTCGACCCAGGCGCGCGCGCCGAGCAGCCCGAGCGGAAACTGCACCTTCCGCTTCTCGCGCGCCGCCCAGCGTTCGACGTGCTTGATCGCGTGATTGATCGGCGCGACCGATCCCGCAATGTCGGTCACCAGCGATTGCTCGCGGCTGCGATGCCCGAAATCCTCGGAGAGCGCGTCGCAGAAATGCTCGGCATTGTCCGCGATCATCGCCGCGGCGCGCCGTAGCCGATCCTTGCGCGCCGCGACCGGCACCGGCAATTCGTCCATGAACGCCGCGCGCTGCCGCTCCAGAATCTCCCGCATCTCGGTCATCGCCGCGCCTCTTTCGCTGTTGACACGAATGTTAGCACGGGTCCGCCGCGCCGTCTCCCACCTTCGGGCGGGCGGGCGTTTGTAAACGTGCCCGGCCGCGCCTAGATCGTCGTTATCGTCTTCGCTGGAGCTCCGCATGACCGCCGACCCGATCGTCATCCTGTCCTATGCCCGCACCCCGATGGGGAGCTTCCAGGGCAGTCTCGCGGGCGCCTCGGCGACCGAACTCGGCGCGGCGGCGGTGGGCGGCGCGGTCGCGCGCGCGGGCGTCGATCACGAGGCCATCGAGCGCATCTACATGGGCTGCGTGCTGCCCGCCGGGCTCGGCCAGGCGCCCGCGCGACAGGCCGCGCTCAAGGCGGGGCTACCGCAGCATGTCGAGGCGACCACGGTCAACAAGATGTGCGGATCGGGGATGCAGGCCGCGATCATGGCCGCCGATGCGCTCGCGGCGGGCTCGGTCGACCTCCTCGTCGCGGGCGGGATGGAGAGCATGACCAACGCGCCCTACCTCTCGATGAAGCACCGCTCGGGCGCGCGGATCGGGCACGACGTGCTCAAGGACCATATGTATCTCGACGGGCTCGAGGATGCCTATGAGCCCGGCCGGCTGATGGGCAGCTTCGCCGAGGAGACCGCGGCCGAATACCAGTTCACCCGCAAGGATCAGGACGATTTCGCGATCGCCAGCCTCACGCGCGCGCAGCAGGCGCAGCAATCGGGTGCGTTCGACCGCGAGATCGTTCCCGTCGCCGTCAAGACGCGCAAGGGCGAGGACACGATCACGCTCGACGAGCAGCCCGCCAGGGGCGACGCCGCCAAGATCCCGACGCTCAGGCCCGCTTTCTCGAAAGACGGCACGATCACCGCCGCCAACGCCTCGTCGATCTCGGACGGCGCGGCAGCGTTGGTGATGACGCGCCAGTCGGTGGCGGACCGGCTGGGCATCAAGCCGGTCGCCCGCGTCGTCGCCCATGCCGCACACGCCCATGCCCCGGCGAAGTTCACCACGGCGCCGGTCTCGGCGATGCAAAAGGCGCTCGACAAGGCGGGCTGGCAGGTGGGCGACGTCGATCTGTTCGAGGTCAACGAGGCCTTCGCCTGCGTCGCGATGATCGCGATGCACGACCTCGGCATCGATCACGACAAGCTGAACATCCACGGCGGCGCCTGCGCGCTGGGCCATCCGATCGGCGCTTCGGGCGCGCGGATCATGGCGACGCTGCTGTCGGCGCTCGAAAGCACCGGCGGCAAGCGCGGCCTCGCCTCGCTCTGCATCGGCGGCGGCGAAGCGACCGCGATGGCAGTGGAGCTGGTGGACTAATCGAGTTCCCCCGTCACCCCGGACTTGTTCCGGGGCCCACCGTGCCACAAGCACCGTCGCGAGCGGAGGAGTGGATGCCGGAACAAGTCCGGCATGACGAATCAGTCCACCGTCTCGCCCGCGTCCACGCCCCAGAGGTGGCTCTTCTCGACGAAACCGCCGCGGCCGCCGGCGTCGAACCAGCACCAGCTCGCCGCGCATTTGCTGATCCGCCCGACCACGCCCGGCTCGGCGCGCCAGTTGACCGCAGAACCCGCGCTCGGCGCGGCATGCAGCTCGGCGATCGAGTCGCGGATGATCGCGGTGCGCTGCGACGACAACAGACTCACGAGCATCCAGCCTTGGGTGCCGTCCGGATCCTCCACCTTGCGCCAGTCGCGATAGACCGCGACCACCTTGATCGGCAGATCGGCGCGCACGTAGAGCCAGGTCGCAGGATAGGTGCGCGCGGGGCCGGTGCGCATCCGCGCCTTCCCCGCCGCGATCGACGCATAATAAGGCGGCTGCCGCTTCTGCGCGTCGACGCGCTGCGTCGCGACCAGCGCGAGGCCCAGCGCCGTCACAAGAACAACGAACCAGGCCCACAATCGCATTCGATATCCCCCAAGGCACGCGCTGCGCCGATCCTAGGCCGAAGCCCGCCCTGCCTTCAACCACCGTTGACGCAAGCCGTCACTCGGGCCAAGCCCGTGCCATGCCCGACGCGAGACAATCCCGTCCCAAGGTGATCGTGACCCGCGAGTTGCCGGACGCGGTGATGGACCGCATGGAGGCGCTGTTCGACACGACCAACAACCGCGCCGACGTGCCGATGACGCGCGACCAGCTCGCCGCGGCGATGGCGACCTGCGACGTGCTCGTCCCCACCGTCACCGATACGATCGACGCCGGCCTGATCGAGGGCGCGGGCGAGCGGTTGCGGCTCATCGCCAATTACGGTGCGGGGATCGACCATATCGACCTCCAGGCTGCCCGCGCGCGCGACATCCTCGTCACCCACACCCCCGGCGTGCTTACCGAGGACACCGCCGACATGACGATGGCGCTGATCCTCGCGGTGCCGCGCCGGCTGGCGGAAGGGGAGAAGCTGGTTCGCGCGGGCGAATGGAAAGGCTGGAGCCCGGGCGGGATGCTCGGCCATCGCATCGGCGGCAAGAAGCTCGCGATCGTCGGCATGGGCCGGATCGGCCAGGCGGTCGCGGCGCGCGCACGCGCGTTCGGCCTCTCGGTCCATTACCACAACCGCCACCGCCTGCCGCAGGTGCTCGAAGCGCAGCTCGGCGCGATCTGGCACGCCGATCTCGACGACATGCTGCGCGTCGCCGACATCGTCTCGATCAACGCGCCCCATACCGAACAGACCGAGCATCTGATCGACGCGCGCCGGCTGGGGCTGCTCGGCAGCCACGTCTATCTGATCAACACCGCGCGCGGCGACATCGTCGACGAATCGGCGCTCGCCGAAGCGCTCGAACAGGGCCGGCTCGCGGGCGCCGGCCTCGACGTCTACGAACGCGAGCCCGCGATCGACCGGCGCCTGCTCGCGCTCCCCAACGTGGTGCTGCTGCCGCACATGGGCTCGGCGACGTTCGAGGGCCGCGCGGCGATGGGCGACAAGGTGATCGCCAACATCCGCGTCTGGGTGGACGGCCACCGCCCGCCCGACCAAGTGCTCGAAGGCTGGATCTGAGCCGCCGTCCAGGCTCACTGATCGAGATCAACGCGCCGCAACCAAGCTTGTCCTGCCTCGTTTCGGACCTGTGCCATTCCGGTTGCGAAAGGTCCGCCGATGAAACGCTATGGTTATGCCTGGATCACCCTCGCCTTCTTCCTGATCGCGCTCGGCCTGCACTGGCTGTTCGGCTGGCAGGCCTATGTCAACGAAGCCGCCGAGCATGGGCAGGCGGCGGACACGTCAGGCTATGTCGTCGAAATGCTGCGCGATACCTTCGAGAACTGGCAGTCCGAATTCCTCCAGCTCCTGTGGCAGGTCGTCGGGCTCGCCTACTTCCTCTATATCGGCTCGCCGTCGTCGAAGGAGAATGACGACCGCACCGAGGCAAAGATCGACGCGCTGATCCGGCTCCAGGCGGGCGACAAGGGCCAGGAGATCATCGATCGGCTCGACGAGCGTTACCTGCGGCACAAGGGACACTCCAAGCCCCATGCGAGCATGCTCGATCCGGTTCCGGTGTCCTGAAGGGGGATCGCCATGCTCAATCATGCCTTCACCCGCGTCGCCAGCGGCATCGCCAACGTCGCCGGCAAGCCCGCCGCGTTCATCCTGGCCTTGCTCTTCATCCTCGTCTGGGGCGTCACGGGCCCGCTCTTCGCCTTCTCCGACACCTGGCAGCTCGTCGTGAACACCGCGACGACGATCGTCACCTTCCTGATGGTGTTCCTGATCCAGAATTCGCAGAATCGCGACGCCGCGGCGATGCAATCCAAGCTCGACGAGATCATCCGCACGCTCGACGGCGCCCGCAACGGTTTCATCGGCATCGAACACAAGACCGACGTCGAGGTGGAGGAGATCCGCGAGGCGCTCGAGGAGGAAACCGACGAAAACGTCCGCGCCAGCACCAACGAAACGATCGCCCGCCTGCTCAGGCGATGACGAAGCGGGGCAGGCGCAGGACGGACGCCTGATCGCACCGGAACCGCAACGACGAACGACACATTGTCTGATCGCAATCAAGGAGACCAACGATGCGCCTCAATCGAAACGCGAGCCTCATCCTGCTGTCGGCGCTGGTGCTAACCGGCTGCGCGACCGCACGCGGCGCCGCGATCGGCGCGGCGGGCGGTGCCGCCGTCAGCGCGGCGACGGGCCACAGCGTCGAGAAGGGTGCAGCCGTGGGCGGCGTCGCTGGCGCAGTGGTCGGCACCGCGACCGACTGAGGCCCAAATCCTCAATCCCCCGTCAGGATGCGATCGACGAGCTGTTTCACCGTCGGCACGAACCCGTTCGAATAGAAGGGGTCGCTCTTGAAATTGTAAGCGGCGTGGCCGGCGAACATCAAATTGTGATCGACCGGCCCGCCATGCGCGATGTCCTGTAGCGTCTTCTGGATGCAGAAGCTGCGCGGGTCCGCCAGTCGTCCGGTGGAATTGGTATCGGTATCCGCCCATGACGAGAACAGGCACTGGCTGAGGCAGCCCATGCAATCGGCCTGGTCCTTGCGGATATCCTTCTTCTCCTCTTCGGTCACGAAGACGAGCGTGTTGTCCGGCGTCTTGAGCGCTTCGGTATAGCCCTCGCCGAACCAGGTGCGTGCGCGCAGCAGGTCGTTGCGCGTCACCCAGAAATTCTTGCCCTTCACGCCCACGTCGAGCTGGAAGGTATGGTCGCCTGCCTCCTGCGTCGAAAACGGGATCTGCCGCTCCGATCGCGCTTCCAGGCTGCGCAGGAACGGATTGCGCACCGCGCTCGAATAGAAGCCGGTCGGCGAGAAGCGGTGGAGCAGCACCTCGCCTTCCTCGATCTCGAGCAGCTTGTCCTTCCAGCCCTGCGGGATCGGGCTTTCCTTGGTGAGCAGCGGCCGCGTGCCGAACTGGAAGGCGATGGCGCCCAGCTCGGGATTGTCGATCCAGTCGTTCCAGTCGCGCAAATACCAGACGCCGCCCGCCATCACGATCGGCGTGCTGTCCGGGATACCGCCCTCGCGCATCGTCTCGCGCAGCGCCTTGACGCGCGGATAGGGGTCTTCGGGCTTGAGCGGATCTTCGGCGTTGGAAAGCCCGTTATGCCCGCCGGCGAGCCAGGGGTCTTCGTAGACCACCGCCGCCAGCCATTCGGACGCCTTCGAATAGGCGCGCTTCCACAGCGCGCGAAACGCCCGCGCCGAGCTGACGATCGGCAGGTAGTTGACGTTGTATGACGCCGCGATCTCGGAAAGCTTGTAGGGCATGCCCGCACCGCAGGTCACGCCCGCGACCAGCCCGCGGGTCCGTTCGAGCACGCCGTGGAGCACGCGTTGCGCGCCGCCCATCTCCCACAGCACGTTGATGTTGATCGCGCCCTCGCCGCCGGCGATGTCGAACGCGCGCTTGACCTGCTGCACCGCGCCCTCGACGGCATAGTCGATCAGCTCCTCATGCCGCTCACGCCGGGTGAGCGACTTGTAGACCTGGGGAATGATCTTGCCGTCGGGATCGTAGCTGTCGGCATTGACCGCCGAGACGGTGCCGATCCCGCCGGCGGCCGCCCAGGCGCCGGCGCTGGCATGGTTGGTCGCGGAAACGCCCTTGCCCCCCTCGATCAGCGGCCAGACCTCGCGGCCGTTGTAGGTGATGGGCTTCAGGCCTTTGAACACGCATACCTCCAATTGGAACTGTCGACGCTTATAGCGGGGCGCGCCAGCGACGCGAACACTTTCGCCGATCAGCCGAAAATGCCGGGCCGGCCGATCGCCTCGGCGTAGAGCGCGGCATAGCGCGCGATCATCGTGCCTTCGTCGAACTCGGCCTGCGCCTTGGCGCGGTTATGCGCGCCGACGCCCGCGCGCACCTTTTCGTCATAGGCCAGCAGCGTGATCATGTCGCGCAGCTCGACCGCATCGACATGCGGCGCGATATAGGGCCAGTTGGCCTCCGATACCATCTGCCCGACATCGCCGACCGAGGGCGACGCGATCGGCAATCCCGCCGCCATCGCCTCGATCACCGAGATCGGGAATTGCTCGCTCCGTGACGACAGCGCGAAGATGTCGAACAGCCCGACGAAGCGGTGCGGCTCGGGCAGGAAACCCGGCAGATGCAGCCGATCGCTCAGCCCGAGCAGCTCCGCGGTGCTCTCGATCTTCGCGCGCTCTGGCCCTTCGCCGACGATCACGATCCTGAGCCGCACCGGCACGCCCGCGCAGGCGCGCAGCAGCATCGGCAGATCCTTCACCGCGCGCATCCCGGCGAGCGTGCCGACCACGACCTCGCCGCGCGCGCGCTTGAAGCCGGGGATCGCCTTCGGATCAGGCGCCGCCGCATAGAGCGCCGTCGCGATGCCGTTGGGGATGCGGTGCAGCTTCGCCGCCGGCTGCTTCCAATATTTGCGCGCGATGCGCTCGAGCAGGTCGGACGGCACGACCAGCGCGTGCGCCGCGCCCAGCGCGATCCGGCGATACATGTTGCGCTCGATCTTGAGGTGGTTCGCCTCGTCGGCATTGAACCCGTCCTCGTGATGGATGAGCGGCGGCAGATCCCTGGGGTAGACGCGCCGCGCCATCGCGCCGTCGATCGCGCCCCAATTGTAGCTCAGCACCAGATCGAACCGCCGCATGTAGCGCGCCAGCGCCTCGTAGCGTGCAGCCGAGGGCCGCCCTGTTAGCGACGGCGGATCCTGCGCGATCTCGTATTTGACGCCCGGCGCAATCGCGTCGCGCGCCGACAGCGCCTCGGGCACGCCGGAGACGATCGTGTGCCGCGCGGTATCGCCGAACGCGTTCATCAGCCGCACGGCGCGCGCTTCCTTGCCGCCGAGGTCGAAGCTCGAATGGAGGTGGAGGATGTTCACCGGCATGTCGGAGCGCGCGCTTAGCGGGATTCGGCCGCCGCGTCATCTCTCATGCCGCGGTCTTGCCGAACTCCTGGCGCGTGACCGGGTGGCTCGACGACAATCCGCCGTCGACCGCAATCGCCTGCCCGTTGACATAGCTTGCCCCGTCCGAGGCAAGAAACAGCGCGACGCGGCCGATTTCCTCGGGTTCTCCGCCGCGGCGCAGCGGGTTGAGGCGGCCGATCCGGTCCTCCTTGCCGTGCTCGCGAGCATAATCGTAGGCGCGCTTGGTCATGCCGGTCTCGATCAGCCCGGGGCAGATCGCGTTGACGCGTACGCCAGAGCCCGAAAGCTGCTGCGCGGCCGTCTGGACGAGGCTGATCACCCCCGCCTTCGACGCCGAATAGGGTGGCCCGCCCGCGCCCGAGCGCAGCCCGGCGACGCTCGCGGTGCAGACGATCGCACCACCGGCGCGCTCGACGATCCGGGGCGCTGCATGCTTGATCGCGAGGAAGGGGCCGATCAGGTTCACCCGCAACACCTCGGTCCAGAGGTCGACCGAACAATCGAAGATTCCGGGAATGCCGCCCGAAATCCCGGCATTGGCGTAGATCACGTCGAGCCCGCCGAACGCCTCGCACGCCAGCGCCACGGTGCGCGCGACATCGCCTTCGTCGCCCGCATCCATGCGGATCGCGCGCGCGATGCCGCCGGCTTTGGCGATCATATCCGCGGTCTCGTCGGCGCCCTCGGTTCGATCGGCGACGACCACCTGCCCACCCTCGGCCGCGAACAGCCGCGCCGTCGCCCGCCCGATCCCCGAGCCCGCGCCGGTGACGATGATCGATTTTCCGGTGAACCGCATTTGCACCTCCGTCACCCCAGCGAACGCTGGGGTCTCATGCGGCGAAAGACCCCAGCCTGCGCTGGGGTGACGGCTGCTATTCCGCCCCCGCCTTCACCGCGAAATCCCAGCTCGCCCGCGCCAACCGATAGACCTGCGCCGCCGATTTCTCCGCCTGCGCGCTCGAGGCGGTGCCGTCGACGATCCGCTTCTTGATCCCCTGAACAATGCCCGTCAGCCGAAACAGATTGTAGGCGAAATACCAGTCCAGATCGGGCACCCCGCCGCGCCCGGTCGCGGCGCAATAACGCGCGGTCATCTCCTCGATCGTGGGGATGCCCGTCTCGGGCCCGGTGCATCCCTTCACGCCGGAACGCCCCTCGGGTTCGGTCACCCAGCTCATCAGGAAATAGGAGAAATCAGCGAGCGGATCGCCGAGCGTCGACAATTCCCAATCGAGGACTGCGATCACGCGCGGCTCGGATGCCGCGAAGATCATGTTGTCGATACGATAGTCGCCATGGACGATCGACGTGCGCGTCTGCGGCGGGATCGTCCGGGGCAGCCAGTCGATCAGCCGCTCGACCTCGGGCATGTGTTCGGTCTCGCTGGCGCGATACTGCCTGGTCCAGCGCGCGACCTGGCGCTCGAAATAATTGCCCGGCTTGCCGTAATCGCCGAGCCCCGCCGCTTCGAAATCGACGTTGTGCAACGCCGCGAGCGTGTCCCCCATGGCGTGGTAGATGGCGGTGCGCTCGGCGGGCGTGGCATCGGGCAACGTGCCGTCCCACAAATTGCGTCCGTCGGCATAGCCCATCACATAGAACACCGCGCCGAGCACGCGTTCGTCGGTGCATAGCCCGTATGGCCGCGCGACCGGAAAGCCCGTGGGGTGCAATCCCGCGATCAACCGATATTCGCGATCGACCGCATGCGCCGACGGCAACAGCGGCCCGAACGGCTTGCGGCGGAGGACATAGCTGCCCGAGGGGCTATCGATCCGATAGGTCGGGTTGGATTGGCCCCCTGCGAACTTCGCGTAGGTGAGCGGCCCGCGAAAACCGGCGACGTTCGCTTCCATCCACGCCGTCAGCGCGGCTTGATCGAGCCGATCCTTTTCGGGGACGGCGATCGTGGCGATGTCGCCGGTCATGCATTTACACCTTCCCCGGCGAAGGCCGGGGTCCAGTATCGAGCCGATCGTAACTGGACCCCGGCCTTCGCCGGGGAAGAGTCAAGAAATACCCGCCGGCTCAAAACACCACCACCGATCGCGTGGCATCGCCCTTGCGCAGCGCATCGAAGGCGTGGTTGATCTTCTCCAACGGCACCCGCTCGGCAATGATCGTGTCGAGATCGAGCAGCCCGCGCAGGTAGAAATCGACCAGCCGCGGAATCTCCACCGGAAACCGGTTCGCGCCCATCAGCGCGCCTTGCAGGCGCTTGCCCGAGAGCAGGTCCATCGCCGAAAGCCCCACCTTCTCGGCAAGCGGCATCATGCCGAGGATCGTCGCCGTGCCCCCGCGCCGCAGCACCTTGACCGCGGTCGCCGCCGATTGCGGCCGTCCGACCGCCTCGATCGCGTGATGCACCCCGCCGCGGGTGATCTCGACCACCTCGTCGGCCGCGGTTTCGGACGATGCATCGACGACGTGCGTCGCCCCCAATTTTTCGGCGAGCACACGCTTCTCCGGCACCGGATCGACCGCGACGATCCGCCCCGCGCCCGCGATCTTCGCGGCGTTGATCGCCGCCAGCCCGACTCCACCGCAACCGACCACGCACACGCTCTCGCCCGGCGTCACGTCGGTGGCGTTGAACACCGCGCCCGCGCCCGTCGTCACCGCGCAGCCGATGATCGCCGCGCGGTCGAGCGGCATTGCCGGGTCGATCGCGACGCAGGCGTGCTCATGGACGAGCATCATCTCGGCATAGGCCGACAGGTTGAGCATCTGATGCACCGTCTCGCCGCCCATCGTCAGCCGCGGCGGCGCATCCCTGGCGCGTTTGGTGTCGGGCGCGATGCACAGCGACATGCGGCCCGTCACGCAGAACTCGCAATGCCCGCAGAATGCCGACAGGCAGGTGACGACGTGATCGCCCGGCTTCACCGTCGCCACCTCGCTCCCGACCGCCTCGACCACACCCGCCGCCTCGTGCCCGGGAATCGTCGGCAGCGGATGCGGATAGGCGCCGTCGACGAAATGCAGGTCGGACCGGCACACGCCCACGGCGGCGGTGCGGATCAGCACCTCGTGCGGGCCGGGCTTGGCGACTTGCACTTCCTCGATTCTGAGAGGCGTGTTGGCCTCAAACAGGACGGCTGCTTTCAAGGTGTCACTCCAACATCCGTTCGCCCTGAGCTTGTCGAAGGGCTGTTCTTTCTACCCGCGTTCGGAAAGAACGGTGCTTCGACAAGCTCAGCACGAACGGGTTTGGGCTCTTACCGCCGCACCCGCTCCTTCGCCGCCGCCACCTCGGGCAGTTCGGCATATTTCCCGAACTCGTGCCGCGCGATCGCGCGGTTGTGAACCTCGTCCGGCCCGTCGGCGAAGCGCAAGGTCCGCATCGCCGCCCAGGCGTGCGCGAGGCCGAAATCCTGACTCACCCCGCCGCCCCCATGCGCCTGGATCGCGTCGTCGAGGATCGCGAGCGCCATGGTCGGCGCCGCCACCTTGATCATCGCGATCTCCTGGCTCGCCGCCTTGTTGCCGGCCTTGTCCATCATGTCGGCGGCCTTGAGGCAGAGCAGTCGCGTCATCTCGATGTCGATCCGCGCGCGGGCGATGCGCTGTTCCCACACCGAATGGTCGGCGATGCGCTTGCCGAAGGCGACGCGCGTCAGCAGCCGCGTCGCCATCGCCTCGATCGCGGTTTCGGCGACCCCGATCGTGCGCATGCAATGGTGGATGCGACCGGGCCCGAGCCGCCCCTGCGCGATCTCGAACCCCCGCCCCTCGCCGAGCAGCATATTCTCCGCGGGCACGCGCACGTCCTCGAGCACCACCTCGCCATGCCCGTGCGGCGCATGATCGTAGCCATAGACCGACAGCATCCGCTCGATCGTCACGCCGGGCGTCTCCATATCGAGGATCAGCATCGATTGCTGGGTGTGCCGGCTCGCTTCCGGGTCGGTCTTGCCCATCAGGATCGCGACCTTGCAGCGCGGATCGCCGACACCCGACGACCACCACTTCCGCCCGTTGACGACATAATGATCGCCGTCCCTGACCATGCTCGTCTGGATATTGGTCGCGTCGGACGAGGCCACCGCCGGTTCGGTCATCAGGAAGGCAGAGCGAATCTCCCCGTTCATCAGCGGCCGCAGCCACCGCTCCTTCTGCGCCCGCGTGCCGTAGCGATGGAGCACCTCCATATTGCCCGTGTCCGGCGCCGAGCAGTTGAAACACTCGCTCGCCCAGCCGATCTTCCCCATCTCCTCGGCGCATAACGCATATTCGAGATTGGTGAGCTGCTCGCCCTCGAAGGCGAAGCTGTCATCGACCGGCGGCGCGCCCGAATGCGGCGGCATGAAGAAATTCCACAACCCCGCCGTCCTGGCCCTGGCCTTGACCTCCTCGATGACGGGAATGACCTTCCAACGCTCGCCTTCATGCGCCTGCGCGTCATATTCGGCCTGGCGCGGCCGAATTTCCGACTCGATGAAGCCGCGCACGCGATCCCGCCAGTGCGTCTCGCGATCGGTGAGCGTGAAATCCATACCGAAATCCCTTTCCGTGCCACGCCCGATCCGGCTTAGACCATACCCGATATTCGGTAAAGCACCTGAGCCGCCCGCCGGAACGACATTTAGAATTCGAGCAACCTGATATCACAGACGTGCAAAAAGCTACTGTTCCTTCGAAACGAAGCTGGTAATCTGGCACGATGCACGGGGCGCAACCAGCATCACAGAGCGACGGAGGCGGTACCAGGCGGTTCCGTGCCAAGCGCGATGCGATCCTCGCCGCCGCCGCCGAGACGATCAACGAACAAAGCGCGAAGGGCATGACCTTCGCCGACGTCGCGCGCCGCGTCGGGCTCAACACCACCAGCGTCACTTATTATTTCAAGCGCAAGGACGATCTCGCCGCCGCGTGCTTCGATCATACGCTCGCCACGCTCAAGGCGATGCTCGACGAGGCGCTGAAGGCGCCGACCCCCGAGGCTCGCGTCGCGCGCTATCTCGCGATCAACATGGAACGCTTCGCCCGGATCGAGCGCGGCGAGGAAACCGCGGTCGCCGTACTCTCGGACCTGCGCGCGATGGAGGAGCCCTATCGCGCGCCCCTCCTCGCCGGCTGGCAGGACGTGTTCCGCAAGACGCGCAGCCTGTGGGGAAATCACGACGACAAGGCGCGGCACGATCTCTACGGCGCGCGGGCCCACGTCCTGCTCGAGAACACCTTCTGGCTTCCCGTCTGGCTCGTCCGCTACGATCTCGACCAATATGACCGGGTTGAAGAACGCCTGATGGAGGTGTTCGCGCACGGCATCGCCGCCAGGGGCGAGCAATGGGCGCCGGACCTGGTCGCGCTCGAGCATGACGAGGCCGAGCCCGGCCGCGAGCAGTTCCTGCGCGCGGCGACGCGGCTCATCAACGAGCTCGGCTATCGCGGCGCCTCGGTGCAGCGGATCGCGAGCGAGTTGAACGTCACCAAGGGCAGCTTCTACCATCATCTCGACGCCAAGGACGATCTCGTCATCGCCTGCTACAAGCGCAGCTTCGACACGATCGCCGAGACGCAGCGGCTCGCCGACGCGCATGGCGGCGCCTATTGGCATCGCCTCTCGAGCATCATCGCCACCTTGCTCGACGTCCAGTTCTCGGAACGCGGGCCGCTGCTGCGTACCACGGCGCTCCACGGCCTGCCGCCCAAGGTGCGCCAGGCAATGGTCGATCGGTCGAACCGCATCGCGCGGCGCTATGCCGGCACGATCTCGGACGGCGTCGCGGGCGGATCGATCCGTGCGGTCGATCCGCTGATCGCCGCACAGACGCTGATGGCGCTCCAGAACGCCGCGTTCGACATGCGCAAATGGGCAAGCACCATGCCGCGCGACCGCGCCGTCGCGATGTACGCCTCGACCCTCGCCTTCGGCCTGTTCGACGATCGCGTGATCGCGGATTGAGATCATGATGTTCCTCCCCTTCACGGGGGGATGAGGGACGAAAGCTCCGCTACCTCTCCCCCAAGCAAGCATGGATTGTGGCGCGGTCCCGCAGCAGCCAGATGTGCCGCCATGGTCAGTCTTCTCGATCCCGGCGCGCGCGGGCGCGTCATTCTCGTCGGTGCCGGCCCGGGCGACCCCGGCCTGCTCACCGTGCGCGCCGTCGATGCGCTCCGCTCGGCCGACGTCGTCGTCCATGACGGGCTGATCGATCCGCGCGTGCTCGATCTGGCGCCGGCTTCGGCGCACCGCATCTCGGTCGCCAAGAAGCGCGCGCGCCACACGCTGTCGCAGGACGCGATCAACACGCTGATCGTCGCGCATGTGAAGGTCGGCTCGATCGTCGTGCGGCTGAAGGGCGGCGATCCCTTCATCTTCGGCCGCGGCGGCGAAGAAGTCGAGGCGGTGCGCGCGGCGGGCCTGCCCGTCGAGGTCATCCCCGGCGTCTCGGCGGCGCTCGGCTGCGCGGCGGAGGCGATGCTGCCCCTCACCCACCGCGACCACAGCTCGGCGGTCAGCTTCGTCGCCGGCCAGTGCAAGGGCCTCACCGATCAGGACTGGTCGGGGCTCGCCGGCCAGGGCCGCACGCTCGTCATCTACATGGGCGTCGCCACCGCCGCCGATATCGCCGACAAATTGATGGCCGACGGCGTCGCGCCCGACATGCCCGTCGCGGTGCTCGAAAAGGGCACGCTCGCCGGCCATCGCGCGATCAGGACGCTGCTCGCCGATCTCGGCGCGATGGTCACGCGCGAGGCCGTGCAGAGCCCCGCGATCATCGTCGTCGGCGAGGTCGTCGAGCTCAGCGACGCCAAAGACAAGCTCGCCCGCTGGGCGCGAATCGCGGAGAGCGTGGCGTGAAGCTTCTCACCGGCAACGACCTCAAAACCGGCGCGGTGACGTGGTGGACCGGCCGCGGCTGGTCGATCCACATCGAGGATGCCGCCGATGTCGGCGACGAGGGCGACGCCATCGCACTCGCCGAGGAGGGCGCGCGCCGCGTCAACGGCCCCGTCGTCATCGACGCCGAACAAACACCCGAGGGCCCGCGCCCCGCCCACATCAAGCACCGCATCCGCGCGCTCGGCCCCACCGTGCGCCCCGATCTCACGCTCAAGCCCGCCGATCCTAACCTCGGGAGCTGGGTGATATGAGCACTCGTCGTCACCCCGGCGAAAGCCGGGGTCTCTCTCCATCGGCCCTGCAATCGCGGCACGAGATCCCAGCTTTCGCTGGGATGACGGAGTAATCCATGTACCGTTACGACCAATACGACCAGCAGATCGTCGACGCGCGCGTCGAGGAGTTTCGCGATCAGGTGAAGCGCCGCATCGCGGGGCACATGACCGAGGACCAGTTCAAGCCGCTGCGGCTGAAGAACGGCCTCTATCTCCAGCTCCACGCCTATATGCTGCGCATCGCCATCCCCTATGGCACGCTGAGCTCGGCGCAATTGCGCATGCTCGCGCATGTCGCGCGCACCTATGATCGCGGCTACGGCCATTTCACCACGCGCCAGAACATCCAGTATCACTGGATCAAGCTGGAGCAGGTGCCCGACATCCTCGCCGATCTGGCGACGGTGCAGCTCCACGGCATCCAGACCTCGGGCGAGAGCATCCGCAACATCTCGGCGGACCAATATGCCGGCGCCGCCGATGACGAGATCGCCGATCCGCGCCCCTGGGCCGAGCTGTTGCGTCAGGTCACGACCTTCCATCCCGAATTCAGCTACCTGCCGCGCAAGTTCAAGTTCGCGCTGACGGCGGCGCCGGGCGATCGCGCCGCGATCCGCTGGCACGACGTCGGCTTGCGGTTGGTGCGCAACGAGGCGGGCGAAGACGGGTTCGAAATCTATGCCGGCGGCGGCATGGGGCGCACGCCCTTCATCGCCGAGCTGATCCGGCCCTTCTGCCCGGCGGACAAGCTCTTCAGCTATTGCCAGGCGATCCTGCGCGTGTGGAACCGCCACGCTCGACGCGACAACATCCACAAGCAGAGGATGAAGATCCTCGTCCACGACCTCGGCGTCGAGGAATTCACGCGGCAGGTGGAGGAGGAATATGCGCACATCGCGACGCTCGGCACCGATCCGCCGCGCGCCGAGTTCGACCGCATCGCCGCCTATTTCACGCCGCCGCCCTTCGAGACGGGGCTCCCCGACGAGATCGACCGCTCGGACCCCGATTTCGCGCTTTGGGTCGATCGCCAGGTCGCCGGGCACAAGGCGCCGGGGTATGCCATCGCCAATATCAGCCTGAAGGCGATCGGCGGCATCGGCGGCGACATCACCGCCGAGCAGATGGACGTGGTCGCCGATCTCGCCGAGCGCTACAGCTTCGACGAGCTGCGCGTCACGCACGCGCAGAACCTCGTCCTGCCGCATGTGCGCAAGGCCGATCTCTACGCCATCTGGCAGGCGCTGGTCGCGGCGGGGCTGGCGGACGTCAACCTCGACCTCGTCACCGACATCATCGCTTGCCCCGGCCTCGATTATTGCAGCCTCGCCAACGCGCGATCGATTCCGGTCGCGCAGAAGATCGCGCAGCGCTTCGCCGATCTCGACCGGCAGCAGGATCTGGGCGAGCTCAAGATCAAGATCTCGGGCTGCATCAACGCCTGCGGGCACCACCATGCGGGGCATATCGGCATCCTCGGCGTCGATCGGAAAGGCACCGAGAACTACCAGCTCCTGCTCGGCGGCTCGGGCGCGGAGGACACCACGCTCGCCAAGATCACCGGCCCCGGTTTCGACGAGGACGGTGTGGTCGACGCGGTCGAAAAGGCGATCGAGACCTATCGCACCCTGCGCACGCCCGAGGAGCGCTTCCTCGACACTTACCGTCGTGTCGGCATGGAGCCGTTCAAGGAGGCGATCTATGGGTAAGCCCGTCACCCCAGCAAAGGCTTGGGTCCATCTCTGCCGCGATAATGATCGACGGACTTCCCGATCGACACAGACATGGATGCCAGCCTTCGCTGGCATGACGGAGGTGGCGCATGGCTGAACCGCTCCGTTTCCGCACCGACATCTCCGCCGACGAGCCGGCGGTGTCGCTCGATTCGTTCCTGGATCAGGACGATTCCGCCTCGGTCCGCATCGAGGCCGGCGACGACGTGCGCCGCCTCCTCCCCGTCCTCGATCGCGTCCGGCTGGTCGAGATCGACTTCCCGCGTTTCCGCGACGGGCGCGGCTATTCGTCGGCGCGGATCCTGCGCGAATCGGGCTATACCGGCGAGATCAAGGCGACCGGCGACGTTCTGGTCGACGAACTGCTCTTCATGCGCCGCTGCGGCTTCGACAGCTTCGCGCCCGATGCCCCGCTCGATCCAGAGACGGTCGAGAAGCTGCTCACCATCTACCCTTATGTCTACCAGCACGCCGCCGACGATGCGGTGCCGGTGTGGAAACTGCGCCATGGCTAGCCGCGTGCGCGACGTGATCGATACGGGCCCGCGGTTCACGCAGGCCGACGCGATCCGTCTCAACAACCGCTTCCGCGGGCACGACACGCGTGAGATGCTCACCGGCGCGATCGGCGAGGGTCTGGTCGGCCGCGCCGCGATCGTCTCGTCCTTCGGCGCCGAATCGGCGGTGCTGCTCCACCTGGTGACGCGCGTCGCGCCCGACCTGCCGGTGCTCTTCCTCGATACCGACAAGCATTTCGACGAGACGCTCGCCTATCGCGACCTGCTTGCGGATCGCCTCGGCCTCAACCTCGTCAACCTGACGCCCGACCCGATCGAAATCGCCGCGCGCGACGAAACCGGGCTGCGCTGGTCCTACGACCCCGACGGCTGCTGCGAAATCCGCAAGGTCAAGCCGCTCGCCCGGGCGCTCGCGGACTTCGACGCCAGCTTCACCGGCCGCAAGGGGTTCCAGTCTGCGACCCGCGCCGGCCTGCCGCGCTTCGAGATCGACACCAGTGACGCCGAAGGCCGCCTCAAGATCAACCCGCTCGCAAACTGGTCGCCGCAGGACATCGCCGCCTATTTCGCCGAGCACGATCTGCCGGCCCACCCGCTCGTCGCCGACGGCTATCCGTCGATCGGCTGCGCGCCGTGCACCAGCAAGGTGCAGCCGGGCGAAGACCCGCGCGCGGGCCGCTGGCGCGGCTGGGAAAAGGTCGAATGCGGGATCCACGTGCCGGACAAGCCGGGCGAGGAGCCGTTTTTGTGAGTTTCCTCTCCCCTTGGGGGAGAGGATAATGGAGCTTGCCGGCGGAGCCGGTTAGCGAAGTTGGTGAGGGTCTGTCACGACGATCTCGCGCCCTCCCCCTTCCGCGCCCCCGGCGCTCCCCCAAGGGGAGAGGGAGGTTAGGGCGGCATGCGTTAAATTAGCATCACCCCTTCTTCCGTTCGTGCTGAGCTTGTCGAAGCACCGTTTCTTTCCTTTCTGCATCGCAAAGAAAGAACAGCCCTTCGACAAGCTCAGGGCGAACGGGGATGGATGATGCCGATTTACGGCTCGCTGCTCTAATAACTCGCCGAATTCCGGTAATCGCTCACCGCGAGATCGCTGAACCGCGTCACCTCGGGCTCGAACTTGAGCGTCACCTTGCCGGTCGCGCCGTGGCGCTGCTTGGCGACGATCAGCTCAGCGAGCCCGTAGACACGCTCCATGTCGGTCGCCCACTTCGCGTGATCCTCGAAGATCTTGGCGTCGTCGCCCTCGGTCGGGCGCTTGGGCTCCTTGGCCGCGACGTAATAATCCTCGCGATAGACGAACAGCACCATGTCCGCGTCCTGCTCGATCGAGCCCGATTCGCGCAGGTCGGAGAGCTGCGGGCGCTTGTCCTCGCGCTGCTCGACCGCGCGGCTGAGCTGCGACAGCGCCAGCACCGGCACGTTCAGATCCTTCGCCAACGTCTTCAATCCGCGGCTGATCTCGGAGATTTCCTGCACGCGATTGTCGCTGTTGCTGCGCCCCGACCCGGACAGCAGCTGAAGGTAATCGACCACCACCAGCCCGATCTCGTGATTGTGCCGTCGCTGCAATCGCCGCATCCGCGTGTGGAGCGCGCTGATCGACAGACCCGCGGTGTCATCGATGAACAGCGGCAACTGCTCAAGCTGCGCCGCCGCCGCCGCGAGCTGGCCGAACTCGGCGCGGCTGATCTTGCCCATGCGCAGCGCCTCGGAGCTGATCCGCGATTGCTCCGCCAGGATACGCGTCGCGAGCTGGTCCGCCGACATTTCGAGGCTGAAGAAGGCGACCTTGGCGCCCACCGATTTCTCAGGGGAAATCCCGTCCTCCATGTCGCGCATCCATCGCCGGGCGGCGTTGAACGCGATGTTGGTGGCGAGCGAAGTCTTGCCCATGCCCGGCCGTCCAGCGAGGATCAGCAGGTCCGATCGGTGGAGGCCGCCGATCTTGCCGTTCACCGAATCGAGCCCGGTCGTAATGCCCGAGACGTTGCCGCCCGAATCGAGCGCGCGCTCGGCCATCTTGACCGCGAGCGTGGTCGCCTGCGCGAAGGTCTTGACCGCGTTGGCGCTGCCACCGTCGGCCGCGACCTTGAACAATTCCTCCTCGGCCGCCTCGATCTGCGCGCGCGGATTGACTTCCTCCGACGTATCGAGCGCGCGATCGACCAGCGTCCGCCCCACCGAGACCAGCGCCCGCAGCATCGCGAGATCGTAGATCTGCTGCGCGAACTGCTTGGCGCCGATCAACCCCGCGCCCGATCCGGTGAGCTGCGCGAGATAGGCCGGCCCGCCCAGCTCCTTCATCCCCTCGTCGGCCTCGAACATCGGCCTGAGCGTCACCGGGGTCGCCAGCATGTCGTTGGCGCGCAGCGTGCGAATCGCGCCGAAGACGCGGCCGTGCACGGGCTCGAAGAAATGCTCCTCGTCGATCCGGTCGAGCACGTCGTCGGCGACGCGGTTGTCGATCATCATCGCGCCCAGCAGCGCCGCCTCGGCCTCGACGTTCTGCGGCAAGGCGGTGCCTTCGGCGGCGGGCGCCGGGTGAGCGAGAGCGATGGTGGCCATGCCCTCCTTCTACCCCGATCGGTGGAGCGCTCAAGCCGGGACGTGGCGACGATGCTGTGGATAATGTGGAACCGATTGATTCCCTTCGCCCGCGCGCCGATAGGCGAGGGAATGGCCGACCCGCGGATCATCGACATCCAGCTCGACGAGCGCACCATCCTGTGGCGCAGCGCGGACATCGAGCAGGAGCGCCGGATCGCGATCTACGACCTGCTCGAAGGCAATCACTTCGCGCCGCAAAAGCCGCACGACGACGGTTATGCCGGCCCCTACCGCCTGACGCTCGCGGTCGAGGAAGGCCGCCTTGCGCTGCGCATCGACCGCGAGGACGGCCGCCATCTCGAAACCCACATCCTCGCGCTCGGCCGCTTCAAGCGCCCGATCCGCGACTATTTCGCGATCTGCGATTCCTATTACCAGGCGATCCGCGCCGCGACGCCGCAGCAGATCGAGACGGTGGACATGGCGCGCCGCGCGATCCACAATCAGGCCGCCGAGTTGCTCCAGGAGCGGCTCGACGGCAAGATCGAGGTCGATTTCGATACCGCGCGGCGGCTGTTCACGCTGCTGTGCGTGCTGCACATCAGGGGGTAGATGCGCGTGCTCAGGGGGCGAGCCGGGGTTGCCGGCGTGATTCTGGTCGTGCTGGCGATCGGCGCGATCATATTGTGGACCAGGGCGGTCCACTGGCGCCCCGATCCTGCGACATTCCCGATCCAGGGCCTCCACGTCTCGGCCGCGCAAGGCGAGATCGCCTGGAACACCGTCGCCGCGCACGAGGCCGATTTCGCCTATATCCGTGCGACCGACGGCGCGACGCGCGATCCGCGCTTCGCCATCAACTGGAAGGGCGCCGCCGAAGCCGGGCTGCGCCGCGGCGCGATCCATAGCTGGTCGTTCTGCACCCCGGCGCGCGTGCAGGCCAACGCCTTCGTCACCACCGTGCCACGGAGCCGGGACGCGTTGCCCGCCGTGCTCGATCTCGACTTTTCGGAGGAATGCGCGACCCGCCCCGATCGCGCGCAGGCGATCGCCGGGATCGAGACCTTCCTTCGCATCGCCGAAACGCATACAGGCGAGCCGATGCTGCTCAAGATTTCCAAGGCGGTCGCCAAGGCCTACCAGCCAGCTCGCTCGTTCGCGCGGCCGATCTGGAGCGCGCGGCTTTTCTTCGCGCCCGATTACGCGGCCCGGCCGTGGCGCGTCTGGCAGGCCTCCGACATCCGCCGCATCGACGGCGTTGACGGCCCGGTCGCCTGGGACGTGGTCGCGCCATGAGCGACACCGCCGCACTGATCGCCGCCGCCCGCGCCGCGGCCGCAAACGCCCACGCCCCCTATTCGCGCTTCGCGGTCGGCGCGGCGCTGCGGCTCGCCGACGGCAGCATCGTCACCGGCGCCAATTTCGAGAATGCGAGCTACGGCCTGTCGCTCTGCGCCGAAACCGTCGCGCTGGCGACCGCCAACGCGCAGGGGACGTTCGCCGACGTGGTCGAGATCGGCATCGTCGGCGGCGCAATTCGCGGCGACGGCGCGATCGGGAAAGACCCCGTCCGCCCCTGCGGCCGCTGCCGCCAGATCCTCAACGAAGCCGCGCAGATGGGCGGTCGCGACCTGCTCGTCCATTGCGCCGGCATGACCGGCGACGCGATCGAGACGCACAAGCTGTCGGACCTGCTCCCTTACGCCTTCGGCCCCGCCGACCTCGGGATCGGTCCGCGCTGAGCCCCGCGCTCCTGCGCAAGCAGGAGCACGCACTCCCCTACCGCAACCGCACCCAGGTCGGCGCATGGTCGCTCGCTTTCTCGCGGCCGCGATACTCCTTGTCGACTCCGGCATCGACCAGCCGGTCCGCCGCCTGCGGGCTCAGCAGCAGATGATCGATCCGGAACCCCGCGTCGCGCTGCCACGCGCCCGCCTGATAATCCCAGAAGGTCCACACCCCGCCATTGGGATGCCGCGTCCTCAACGCATCGGTCCACCCCTGCGCCGCCAGCGCGCGATAGCCGGCACGGGCTTCCGGCTGCATCAGCGCATCGTCAGCCATCGCGCTCACCGAATAGGTGTCGTCGTCATTGGGGATGACGTTGTAATCGCCCGCCAGCACCGCCGGCCGCTCGTCGGCGAGCAGCGCCAGCGCGCGCTCACGCAGCCGATCGATCCATTTGAGCTTGTAGTCGAACTTGGGCCCCGGCTGCGGATTGCCGTTGGGCAGATAGATCGACGCCACCGTCAGCCCCTCGACCTCGACCTCCAGATAGCGGCTGTGCGCATCCTCCGGATCGCCCGCCAGCCCGCGCTGGCGCTCGACCGGATCGGCGCCCTTCGCCAGCACCGCGACCCCGTTGAACCCCTTCTGCCCGTGCCATACGGCGCCGTAGCCCGCCTCGCGGATGTCGGCTTCGGGGAAGGTCTCGTCGCTCGACTTGAGCTCCTGGAGACACACGATATCGGGCTGCTGCTCGGCGAGATATTCGAGCAGCCGCGGCAGCCGCGCCTTGATGCCGTTGACGTTGTAGGTGACGAGCTTCAAGGCTTTTGTCCGGTTGGCGGCACCGGCCCGCTCCCCCACCCGTGGGGGGAGCGGGCTGGTGCGGTGATCAAAAAACTCACACCGCGAAGCTGGTGCCGCAGCCGCAGCCGCTGGCCGCGTTGGGATTATCGACACGGAACGCCGCGCCGCCCAGCGAATCGACGAAATCGACCGAGCAGCCGCGCACCAGATCGAGGCTCATCGAATCGACCACGAGCGCCACGCCATCGGTCTCGACGCGGACGTCATCGTCCTCGATCGTCTCCGCGAGCCCGAAACGATACTGGAACCCCGAGCACCCGCCGCCCTCGACCGAGAGCCGCAGGATAGCGGGCTTGCCCTGCCGCTCGGCGATCGCGGCGACCCGCGCCGCGGCGGCGGGCGTCAACGCAATGTCGGAAACCATCGTCATGCCCGCGAGATAGGATGCCGCGCACGCGCCGACAACCGATCTTGGAACTCATTTGAGAGCGCCTTCGGTGCATTACGGCGCCAGCCAGCATCGGGGGAGCGGGCTGGTGCCGTTTCTGAAATCGCGCTTCGCGATTTCTCAAAAAGCGTCTCTTAGTCCTCGACCTCGGGTCCGCCGGCAACCGCCGGAATCGTCTGCACCGAGCCGTCCTGCAACGCCGTCAGATAATCGGCGGTCTGGAGGAAGGGCATTGGGTTGACCGCGCGACCGTCGATGCGGACCTCGTAATGCAGGTGGCTTCCCGTCGAGCGCCCGGTCGAGCCCATCAGCGCGACGACCTGTCCGCGCTTCACGCGCTGGTTCGGCTGAACGAGAATCTTGGAAAGATGCCCGTAGCGCGTCTCGATCCCCTTGCCGTGATCGATCTCGACCAGATTGCCGTAGCCGCCCGCGCGCCCCGCGCGCTCGACGACGCCGTCGGCGGTCGCGAAGATCGGCGTGCCGACCGGACCGGGAATGTCGACGCCCGCGTGCATCGCCGCGCTGCCGCGGAACGGGTCGCTGCGCACCCCGAAATAGCTGGAGAAATGCAGATCCGCGCTGATCGGGTGGACCGACGGGATCGAGATCACGCTGCGCTCGAGCGAATCGAGCTTCTTCCACGTCATGAACAGCGAGCGGAACTGCGCGTCAGAGCGCGCCTCGACGGTCGCCGCCTTGCCGTCCACCGGCTCGTACGGGCCGCCCATGCCCTCGGCCTGGGCCTTGGGGGCGAACCGCCGCGGATCAATGCCCATCTTGCGCAGCTTGGCGGTCGTCGTCTTGTAGCGCAGCTCGGCGACTTTCTGCGCCTGCGCCGCGAATGCCGCCTGGCGCTTCTCGATCCGGCCGAGCGATGCCTGAAGCTCGGGCGTCAGCGCCGCGAGTTCGTCGTTGCTCGCCATCGCGGCCTCGATCTCCTCGGGGCTGGACCGGCCCGCGAGCACCGCCGCGATCAGTTCCTGCCGCTGCTCGACCTTGCCGACATGCACCTTCGCCGCCGTCTTCACCTCCGCCAGTTCGGCCTTGAGCGCCGCCACCTTCGCTTCAGGCGAGGTCTGATCGCCCAGCCCGGCGGCCGACACCGCAGACATGCCCGCCTGCGCCACGCCATAGGCCGAAAAGCCCATCGTCACGGCAAGCACCGTGGCGAGCGCCGCCTGCGTCTTGCCGCCGATGCTGAACCGGCGCAGGTCGCGCCCGTCGTGGAGGATGAAATCGCGGGTGGTGAAGAAAGACCGGAACCTGTTGCGCCAGCCTGCGTTTGACGAAGTCGAAATCGTGTTCATTATTCCCCGGCGCCCGTTTTTGCGGCTGCGCTGAGATGCACCCGCTCCCGTGTTCCGACCGGATTCCCCGCCCTGCCGTGAACGGGGCGAGTAGTGAGCGATAGCGCTATAAATCTGCAATAGGCTGATAATATTCCCGCGTCAGACCGGCAGCACCGCGCGCCGAGTCGTTGAACGGCGGCTTCAGCGACCCTCGGAAATGCCGAGTCACAAGCATTTGCCAATGCGTTTCGGGAACGAATCGATTTGTCGCGCACCCCGATTCGAACCATCGCGTGCCCGCCGCCACATGCCGGATCTCGTCGCGCACGATGCGTTCCAGGATGCGCGCGCTCGTCTCGTCACCGGCCGCGCGGAACCGCGCGACCGTGGCCGGCGTGACGTCGAGCCCGCGCGCCTCGAGCACCATCGGCACCACCGCCAGCCGCGCGAGCGGATCGTGCGCGGTCTCGCGCGCCGCTTCCCACAAGCCGTCGTGCGCCGGCAGCGCGCCGTAGCGGCTGCCGAGCGCCCGCAACCGCCGGTCGAGCAGCGCGAAGTGCATCGCCTCGTCCGCACCCACGCCGATCCAGTCGTCGACGAACGCGCGCGGAAAGCCCGCACCGAACCGCCCCGCCATGTCGAACGCGAGGTCGATCGCGACGAACTCGATATGCGCCAGCGCGTGGAGCAGCGCGATCCGCCCGCGTTCGGAGCCGCCGCGCCCGCGCTTGGGCATCCGGTTGGGCGGCAGCAATTCGGGCTCGGCCGGCCGCGCCGGCGCGTCGGGCATGGCCGCATCGAAGCGATGATCGAGCTGCCCCCGCCGCCACGCCCGCGCCGTTTCGCGCGCGATCCGCACCTTCGCCGCCGGCTCGGCCGTCAGCAGCACCGCGCGCGCAGCATCGGCGATCGAGCGCGTCATGTCCCGAGCGCGCGCACCGCCTCGATCACCTCGTCGACATGGCCCGGCACGCGCACCTTGCGCCACGCGCGCACCAGCTTGCCCTCGGCGTCGAACAGGAAGGTAGATCGGTCGATCCCCATATAGTTCCGCCCGTACATCGACTTCTCGATCCACGTCCCGAACGCTGCGAGCGCCACGCCCTCCTCGTCCGACGCCAGCGGCACCGTCAGGCCGTATTTTTCAATGAACTTCCGATGCCTTGCCGGACTATCCTTCGATACGCCGAGAAGCACCGCACCGGCCTCCCTGAACGCATCCAGCCGCGCGCTGAATTCCTGTGCCTCGCGCGTGCAGCCCGTCGTGTCGTCCTTGGGATAGAAATAGAGGACGAAGGGCGCGCCGATGAAATTGCGCAGCCTGAGCGGCCCGCCGTCGGGCAAGGTCAGCGTGACGTCGGGGATCGGATCGCCTTGTTCGAGCGCCATCACCTGTCTCCCATGATCACCTGCCAACACGAACGCACCTCCTGCCGCGTCGTCTCCAGCGTCGCAACCACAGCGTCCCACGTGTCGAGCCGCATCGTGCGCGCGATCAGTGCGCGTGTCGCGGGTGCGGGCGGCTGCGCGTCGGGCGACAGCAGCCGCGTCGTCACCAGCAGCCGCGACAGGAAATCATGCGCGTCGCGCATCGCCGGCGGCAGCAGCCCGGCCGCCGCCAGCGCGTCGATCGCGCGGCCCAGATGCGGGTCGAAGCCGGTGCGATGTACGAGCTGCCGGACATGCACCGCGAATTCCAGATCGACCAGCCCGCCGGGCAGCAATTTGGCGTCGAGCGGCCCCGCGGGCGGCTTGTGCGCGGCCATCTCGTCGCGCATCGCGCGCGCGTCGGCGACCACGTCGCGCGCCGGCCGGTCGCCCGCCAGCACGTCGGCGACCACCGCCATCACCGCCGCGCGCGCCTCTTCCGATCCGAACACCGGCCGCACCCGCGTCAACGCCATATGCTCCCAGGTCCACGCGCTCTCGCGCTGATAGCGCGCGAAGCCGTCGAGCGAGACGGTGAGCGGCCCCTGATTGCCCGAGGGCCGCAGCCGCGTGTCGATTTCGTAGAGCGGTCCCGCTGCGGTCGGCACCGACAGCGCACCCGACACCCGCTGCGCCAGGCGGTTGTAGTAGAGCACCGCGCCCAGCGGCTTCTCCCCGTCCGATTCGGCCGCATAATCGCCGGTGAAGACGTAGATCAGGTCGAGGTCCGAGGCGTGCGTCAGCGCCGCGCCGCCCAGCCGGCCGAGCGCAAGGATGACGAGTTCGCTGTCGGGCACGCGCCCGTGGCGGGCGACGAATTCGTCGACCGTCGCCGCCGCCCCTGCCGCGATCGCCGCCTCGGCGACGCGCGCATAGCCCGCCGACACGTCGAGCGGATCGCTCGCGCCGGCCACGATCTGCGTGCCGAGCGCGAAGCGGCGTTCGCCCACCACGCGGCGGATGCGGTCGAGCACCGCCTGATAATCGTCCCCTGCTTCGCCCGCGGCCATCTCCGCGACCAGCGTCGCCACATCGGGGACGGGATCGAGCGCGGAGGCGTCGAGCAGCCCGTCGAACAATTCGGGCCGCCGCCCCAACGCCTCGGCGAGCGGCGGCGCGTGGCACAGGATTGCGCCCAGCAGCCGCGCCAGCGCCGGCTGTGCCTGGAGCAGGCGGAAGAAATTGATCGCGCTGGACAGCCGCGACAGGATCGCGTCGAGCCGCGCCAGCGCTGCATTGGGGTCGGGCGCCTCGCTCAGTGCGGCCACCAGCGCCCCGAGCACGTCCTCCAGCGCCGCGCGTGCCGCCGGGCTGCGCAACGCCGGATAGGTGCCCGCCCGCCAGCGCTCGATCCGCGTCGCCGCCTCGGCCGGATCGGCGTAGCCCAGCGCGCCGAGCCGCTCCGTCACCCGTTCCGAATCGCGCGAAAGCGCGCCGCCGTCATCGGGTTCGAGCGTGTCGTAGATGCGCGCGGTCGCCTCGACATGCGGGCGCAGCAGATCGAGCAGCGCGCCGCTTTCCGCCAGCCCGTGCAGCCGGGCTACGCGATCGAGCGCTTCGCCCGTGGGCAGGCTGTGGGTCTGGCGGTCGTCGATCATCTGCACGCGATGCTCGATCGTGCGGAACAGCGTGTAGGCATCGCTCAGCGCCGCCGCGTTCCCGGTGTCGATCCAGCCCGCCGCCGCGAGTGCCGCAAGCGCGTCGCGCGTCGCCGGCACGCGCAGCGCGGGATCGCGCCCGCCGTGGATCAACTGATGAATTTGCGCGAAGAACTCGCATTCGCGGATGCCGCCGCGCCCGCGCTTGAGGTCGAAGCCCGGGCCGAAGGCCTGGCCCTGCGCGTGATGGTCGCGGATGCGGTGCGAGATGCCCATGATCTCGCCGATCGCCCCGAAATCGAGCGCGCGCCGCCACACGAACGGGCGCACGCCTTCGAGGAAGCGCTCGCCCAGCGCGACGTCGCCGGCGCATGCGCGCGCGCGGATGAAGGCGGCGCGCTCCCACGCCAGCGCCTGCGATTCGTAATAGCCGAGCGCCGCCTCGATCGGCAGCACGATCGGCGTCACCTCGGGCGAGGGCCGGAGCCTGAGGTCGACGCGCAGCACATAGCCGTCGGCATCGCGCGCCTGGAGCAGTTCGACCACGCGGCGGCCGATCCGCACCGCGGCCTCGCCCGGGTCTTCGCGCGGCTTGCGCGGCAGCGTCTCGGGGTCGAACAGCAGGATCGGGTCGATGTCCGACGAATAATTGAGCTCGCGGCTGCCCTGCTTGCCCAGCGCGATCGCGGCGAAGCCTGCGGGGTCGGCATCGGGCGTGCGCTCGGCGATCGCGGTGCGGATCGCCTCGTCGAGCGCGCGATCGGCGAAGTCGGTGAGCGCCCCCGTCACGTCGGTGAGATCGAGGAGTCCCGCCAGATCGCCGATCGCGACGAGCAAGGCGATGCGGCGCCGGGCAAGCCGCAGCCGCGTCCCCATCGGCGCGTCCCCTTCGTCGGGCTGCGCCGCCCCCAGTCCCGGCCAGGCGCCCGCCTCCAACTGCGCGGCAAGCGCCGGCTCGCGGTCGAGCAACATCGAAAGAAAGGGGGCTTCGTCGCGCGCCCGGCCAACCGCGGCGATGATCGACGCCGATGTATTCATGCCACACTCAATGCCATCATGGCAGATTTCCTAATGTAACAAAGAAACCAATGGCGGTTTTGACCGTTTTGTTCGCCATGACCAGGATGTCTGCCCTCAATCGCAAGTCCGCCGTGCGCTCGGGCTATGCCGTGCAGCGGCCGCGTGCCGCCGACGGCGTGGGCAATGCGCTGCGCCGCGCGTTCGGCGCCGAGGCGGATACGCTTCCGGCAGACATGCGCGCGCTGCTGGGCGCGCTCGAAGGCGGCAAGCGGCCGGCCTGACCGCTCGTCAGCCGCGATCGCGGCTGAGGTCGTCGACCTCCCCCATGATCGTATCGAGCGCGGTTTTTCCGCTGGTCTCCTGATCGCGGCGCGACGACAGCGTGCCCTCGCTCATGATCGTCTCGAGCGCGACGCGCCCGCGTGCGACGCGGCTCTTGATCGTGCCCACCGCAACGCCGCAGATCTCCGCCGCTTCCTCATAAGCGAAGCCGCCCGCGCCGACCAGGATCAGCGCCTCGCGCTGCGGCTGGGGCAGATGCATCAGCGCGCGCTGCATGTCGCCCAGCTCGACATGCCGGTCCTGGCTCGCGGGCGCGGCGAGGATGCGGTCGGCGACCAGATCGTCCCACTCGCCCTTGAAGCGCGCGCGGCGCATCTGCGAGAGGTAGAGGTTGCGCAGGATGATGAAGGTCCAGGCGCGCATGTTGGTGCCCGCCTGGAAGCGCTTGCGCGCCGCCCAGGCCTTCATCAGCGTTTCCTGCACCAGATCGTCGGCGACGTCGCGATTGCCAGACAGCGACCGCCCGAACGCGCGCAGGTGCGGGATCACCAGCGCGAGCTGATCCTTGAACTCGGGGTCTGACAGCGCAACGTGCTCGCCTTCCCCCGGTTTCGGCTCGCGCTTGTCGGAATCAGTCATCAAGGTCCGTTCGTTGCGGCGCGCCGTCACTGGCCCGGCGGCGAAAATAGGATGATGCCGCGGCGAATGCCAGCGACGCATGATGGGCGGGATAGGCGGTCAGGCGAGCACGATCCAGGCGTAGATCACGATCAGCAGCACCAGCGAGATGCCTAGGATGTATCGCGTCATGTGCGGCGTGGCGCCGGCACGTGCCTCCTCGCCATCGACATGGATTTCTTTGTTCTCGTCAGCCATGCGCCATCAACGCCCCAAACTCGTTTAGGCTCCGTATCAGTTCGCCGGTACGGTCGCCTGATCGAAGAATAGCGCCTGGCTGATCGCGGCCTTGACGGTCGAGCGCTGGAACGGCTTGGTGATGAGGAAGGTCGGTTCGGGCCGCTCGCCGGTCAGCAGGCGCTCGGGGAAGGCGGTGATGAAGATCACCGGCACCGAGAATTCGCCGAGGATGTCCTTGACGGCATCGATCCCCGAACTGTCGTCGGCGAGCTGGATGTCGGCGAGCACCAACCCCGGGCGATCTTCCATCGCCAGCGCGACTGCCTCGTCGCGCGTCACCGCGACCCCGGTGACGTCGTGGCCCAGATCGCGGACGATCGTCTCGATGTCCATCGCGATGATCGGCTCGTCCTCGATGATCAACACGCGCGCGCGCGTCTGCTGCTCGATCTCGGCGAGCGCCTCGCCCACCAGGTTCTCGACCTCGTCCGGCTCGACCTCGATCAGATATGCGGCGTCCTCGGGGGTGAACCCTTCCATCGCCGTCAGCAGCAGCGCCTGGCGCGAGAGCGGCGTCATCCGCGCCAGCCGCGCGCGCGCCACCGCCTCCGCGGTGTCGCCCTCGCCGGGGCCGGCCGCTGCCTCGTCGCCGTTGGCCGAGCCCCAGATCGCCTGGAAGGTGCGGTAGAGGCCTAGCCGCGGATCGACGTCGCGCGGAAACTGCTCGGGCGCGGCCACGATCGCTTCCAGCGTCGCGCGGACATATTTGTCACCCTGGGCCTGGCTGCCCGTGAGGGCACGGCCGTAGCGCCGCAGAAAGGGGAGATGCGGAGCGAGTTGCTGTCCGAGCGACATGATGTGCGGAATCTCCTAGCAAAAGCATTGCCTTTGTGGGAGTGACCTCCCCCCATTGCAATCGGTTTCGACGCGCGGTTTACGGTTGAGTTACAAAACCCGCGCCACGAGCGGGAACCAACGAGACCATTTTTGGTTTCAAGAGTTCTCTACATGCAGTGTCATGGCGGCAGCGTTGGGCCGTCATCGTTTCATGGTACCAGTGAATCGGCCGGCCTGCGCCGGCAGCCTGAGGGGGATGACGTTGGGTTCGGACCGTAGCGCGCCGAAGAAGAAGCCGGAGAGGCCGGCATCGAAAGCCAGGGTGCAGACAAAGAAGCAGGATATGGGTTCGGCGTTGCGGTCGATCTATCAGCGGACGGTGGACGAGAGCATTCCCTCCGAGATGCTCGACCTGCTGGGCAAGCTGGGATAACGCTTGGGCTGATGCGCGCTTCGAGAGACGGGCGCGAGCGCTTCGCCGTCGCGTCGCGACTCGCCAGGCTGCCGACGGGTGCCAAGCTCTTCCTGATCCTGAGCGCGGCCTTGTTGCCGCTCGCGCTGATCGCCGTCTTCGCCACGCTGCAGACCAACCGCACCGCCGACGAGGAAGCGCGCGCGCAATTGCGCGTCGCCGTCGCCGAAAGCTCGCGCGCGCTCGGTATCGAGTTGATCGGCGACATGACCGCGCTGCGCGTCGCCTTGAACGCGCTCGACGTCGATCCGGGCGACGCGCCGAGTTGCGCGCGCGTCCAGGGCGTGTTCGCGCAGCAGCTCGCGGCCGGCGGGCGCTTCATGATCGCCGATCGGCTGGGGCGCGTGCTGTGCGGCACCAATCTCGGCCAGGATCTCGTCACCGATGCGCCCGCCGCCGCGGGGCCGATCGCCGCGCGCATCATTCCCGATCGCGGCGTCGTGTTGTCGATGACGGGCACCAGCGGGGTGACGACCGCCAGCGCCTATTTCCCGATCGGGATGCTGGCGTCGATCGGCCGTCCGACGGGGTTCACCCCGCCTTATTCGGCGACACTCGAACGCGGCGACGCAGCGCTCGAGCTTCAGCCGCTCGCCAATCGCGGGCCGCTCGACCGGCGCACCCGGATGCGCGCGCCGATCGGGATCGGCGACCTCTTCCTCGAAATGGCCGTGCGCAACGCGCCGATCTCCTCGCCGCTGCTGATCGCGATGCTGCTGCCCATCCTGATGTGGGTCGCCGCCGCCGGGATCACCTGGCTCGTCGTCGACCGGCTGATGGTCCTGCCGCTGCGGCGGATGCGCGCGACCGTCTCGGCCTATCGGCCCGGCGAGGAGATCGACATCGCCGAAATCCGCTCGATCCCCTCGCAGGAGATTCGCGAGCTCGGCGACACCTTTCGCACGCTGAGCCGCACGGTGGCGCTGCACGAGGCCGATCTCGCCGAAGGTTTGATCCGCCAGACCAGGCTCACGCGCGAGGTGCATCATCGCGTCAAGAACAACCTCCAGGTCATTTCCAGCCTGATCAATTTCCACGCGCGCGGCGCGCGATCGGCCGACGTCGAGACGGCCTATGCCTCGATCCAGCGCCGCGTCGACGCGCTCGCGGTCGTCCATCGCAACCATTTCGCCGAGCTCGAGGAAAATCGCGGGCTCAACCTGCGCTCGGTGGTGGGCGAACTGTCGTCGAACATCCGCGCGACCGCCCCCGACGAATCGGCGCGCATGGCGATCACGCTCGATATCGAGCCTTTCCTGATCAACCAGGACGTCGCGATCGCGGTGGCCTTCATCATCACCGAGATCGTCGAACTGGCGATGCTCTGCGTCCCCGACGCGCAAATCCGCATTTCGGCGCGTCCCGACGACGACGGCACGCGCGCGATCCTGCGCGTCAGCTCACCCGCGCTGATCTCCTGCGATGCGCTCCACGTCGCGCTAGAAGAACGCTACAGCCGCGTGCTCGAAGGGCTGTCGCGCCAGCTCCGCTCGCAGCTCCACCACGAGGACATGAGCGGCGCGTTCGAAATCTCGATCGCGGTGATGGGCCGCGACTAGAATTTGTTTCAGCGAAGCTGAAACCGTAGCGGCGCCGCCCTCCAGCGCCATTCCAACGATGCTGCGCATCGCCGGAACCTTGGGCGCTTCCGCCCACTCCCCCACCCGACCACCCACGGCAGTATTCTATGGGTGGCCGGGTGGGGGAGTGGGCCGGTGCCGTACCAGCGAAGCTGAAAACGAGTCCCCCGCCCCGAACGATGCGGAAAAAATTTTCGCGTCGCGTGGAACCCGGGGTCCGGATGCACGTTCTGCACTTCGGATAGTGACTATATGCCCCCCCGCTCTCGCTATCCAAGTCAATGGGCCCGGACATGCACCCCTCCCCCCGGTGGCATGTCCGGGCCCGAATTGCATGGGCGCCCGACCCACGCCATCGAGAGCGCAAATTCCGTTCGCATGATGGAACGATTCCGGTCGCCTCGCGCTTTTTGCTATCGTAAGGGCGTCGAGGCCCTTTGGTCAGGAGAGACTGATATGCGTAAGATTGTTGGGCTCGCGTTTTTGGCCACCGCGTTTCTGGTGAGTGCCTGCAACACCATCGAAGGCATGGGCAAGGACGTATCCTCGGCGGGCGACACCGTCGCCGGCACCGCCAACGACGCGAAGTAGGCCCGTCTTCTCGAGTCGGGTTCAGCGATGCTGAACCCGATGGCGGCACCGGCCCGCTCCCCCGCCCCTCCTCCCAGTCAGCATAATGTCTTGGGAGGAGGGGCGGGGGAGCGGGCCGGTGCCGCGTCCGCGTGAGCGGATCAAAAAATCAGGCCGCCGACTCGGCTTCCTCTTCGCGCTTGCGCCGGCACTCGGTGAACCAGATTCCGATCAACCCGAGCTCGTAGAGCCCGCACAGCGGCACCGCGAGCAGCAGTTGCGACCCCACGTCGGGCGGCGTCAGCACCGCCGACACCGCGAAGGCGCCCACGATCGCGTAGCGCCGCGCGCTCACCAATTGCTTGCGCGTCACGATCCCGGCGCGCTCGAGCAGCATCAGCAGCACCGGCAGCAGGAAGGCGAGCCCGAACGCGAACAGGAACTGCATGATGAACGACAGGTAATTGCCCACCGCCGGCAGTGCCTCGCGCTGGACGCCGCCGACATCGCCCTGGAAGCTCAGCAGGAAATGCAGCGCGATCGGCACCGCGATGAAATAGGCGAGCGCCGCGCCGGCGATGAACAGCACCGGCGTCGCCAGCAGGAACGGCAGCAGCGCGCGCTTTTCCTTGCGGTAGAGGCCGGGCGCCACGAACTGCCACAATTGGTTGGCGATCACCGGGAACGACACCATCATCGCTGCGAAGAAGCCTACCTTCACCTGGACGAAGAAGGCCTCGAAAATCTGGGTGTAGATCACCTTGCCCTGCCCCGCCTTGAGCAGCGGCTGGAGCAGGAAGCCGAAAATCGCCTCGGAAAAGTAGAAGCAGACGCCGAACGTCACGACCAGTGCCGCGATGCAATAGAGCAGCCGCCGGCGCAGCTCGATCAGATGATCGAGCAGCGGCGCGCGAGTGTCTTCCAGTTCGTCCTCGTCGCTCATGAGGCGGCCTTGTCGGCGGGCGGCGGCGTGTCGGCGTCGGGCTCGGCCGGCCGCACCGCGGGCTTTTCCACCATCACCGGTTCGTCCGCGTCAAGCGCCTCGGCACCGCTCGCGGCATCGTCGGGCGAGTCCTCGCTCGTCTCGGGAGCAGGCAGCGCGGCGGTTTCGGAAGTGGGATGCTCGCGCATGATGCGCTCATTCTCTTCCTTCCAGCGCTTCTCCATCTCCTCGAGCTCAGCCTCGCGCACCATCGCGTCGAAACCGGCGCGGAACTGGCGCGCGACTCCGCGCGCGCGGCCGACCCAATAGCCGACGAAACGCATCGCCTTCGGCAGATCCTTGGGACCGATCACGACGATCGCGATGAACGCGACCAGCAGCAATTCGGTCGGCGCGACGTCGAACATTCAGCGAAGCCTGACTAGCCCGCGCGCGGACGATCGCGCGGGCGGAAGGGATCAGCGATCTTCGTGCAGCTTTTCGGCGTCACGGTCGATGGCGGGATCGGCAGCCTTCTTGGCGGCGATTCGATCGCGCTCGCGGCGCGGCTCGTCGTCGTCCTCGGCCATGCCCTTCTTGAAATTCTTCACGCCCTTGGCGACATCGCCCATCAGGCTCGAAAACCGGCCACCGCCCAACAGCAGGATCGCGACGACCGCGAGCACCAGCAGATGGATCGGGCTGAAACTACCCATGATTCGTCTCCTAAACTCGGGTCTATCTAGGGTCCAGGCCCACAAACAGCAACGGCCGGGATTACCCGCAGGAGGCCGCTGGCAAGGAGCGTAGCGCAGACGCGTAGCCGACGCTACGCGCAAGCAAGCGACGCAGTCCAGCGGCCTCCTGCGGGCAACCGCGCAGCGGCGGGCGAATTTTGGCACAAGGGCATCGTCGCTCGTCGGTCACGATGTCTCGGCATCGCACCCTCCTCACTCCTCGCCTTGCACCAAAATTCGCTCCGTCACGGCCATTGCTGTTTATGGGTCTGGACCCTCAGCATCCTCGGCCTCGGGCGCTACCTCGGCTTGCTCAAAAGCGAGATCGACCGGATCGAGCAGCCCGGCGGCGCGCAAATCGTCGATTCCCGGCAGGTCGCGGCGGCTCGCGAGCCCGAAATGGCTCAGGAACTCGGCCGTCGTCGCGTACGTGAGCGGGCGCCCGGGCACCTCGCGGCGCCCCGCGGGGCGAATCCAGCCCGCCTCCATCAGCACGTCGAGCGTGCCTTTCGAGATCTGCACCCCGCGAATCGATTCGATCTCGGCGCGCGTCACCGGCTCGTGATAGGCGATGATCGCCAGCGTCTCGATGCCGGCGCGCGAGAGCTTGCGCGCCTCCTCGCGGTCACGGCGCAGCACGTGCGCCATGTCGCCCGCGGTCTGGAAATGCCAGCGCTCGCCCCGGCGCACCAGCTCGATCCCGCGCCCGGCATAATCGGCTTCCAGCGTCGCGAGCGCGCCGCGCACGTCGACGCCCTCACCGACATGCGCGCGGATCGCGTCGATCGTCAGCGGCGCGTCGGCCGCGAACAGCACCGCCTCGACCGCGCGGACGCCGTCGTCGGGCGGCCTCACGCGCGCGCCCTGACGTAGAGCGGCGCGAACGCCTGCTTCTGCCGCAAGTCCACCTTGCCGCGCCGCGCCAGCTCGAGCGCCGCGAGGAAGCTCGACGCCAGCGCCGACTTGCGGAACACGCCGGTCGCGCCCTCGGGCAGGAAGCTCTCGATCGTCGCCCAGTCGATCCGCTGCCCCACCAGCCGCGACACGCGCTCGATCGCCGCCTCCAGCGTCATCACCGGGCGATCGGCGACGATGTGCATCACCGGCCGCGTGCGCGCGCTCACCCGGCCATAGGCGGCGATCAGGTCGTAGATTTCCGCCTGCCACACCGATTTGCGCACCGTACGCAGCCCCTCGGGCGCGGTGCGCGCGAACACGTCGCGCCCCATCCGGTCCCGCGCTATCAGCCGCGCGCCCGCCTCGCGCATCGCCTGCAGCCGTTCGAGCCGCAATTGCAGGCGCAGCGCCAGTTCCTCGGGGCTCGGCTCCTGCTCGGGATCGCGCGGCAGCAGCAGCGCCGATTTGAGGAAGGCGAGCCAGGCCGCCATGACGAGATAATCGGCGGCGAGCTCGAGCTTGATCCGCTTCGCCTGCTCGATGAAGTTGAGATATTGCTGGACGAGCTGCAGGATCGAGATCTGCCTGAGATCGACCTTCTGCGCCCGCGCCAGCGCGAGAAGCAGATCGAGCGGGCCTTCCCAGCCATCGATATCGATCGTCAGCGTCTCGTCGTCCATCCACGAACCTTAGGCGAGCGCGAGCAGCGCGTCACGTTGCGCGATCAGCGCGTCGAGATCGTCCACCCCCGGCCCGCGCGTCGCCATCGCCGCGTCGAGCCGCGCGCGCGACCGATCGGAGATTTCGCCCAGCCGCCCGGCAATCTCGACCATCTCATCCATCCGCGCCCAGCAATCGAGTGCTACGTCACATCCGGCCGCCACAGCCGCCGCCGCCTTCTCGCCCGCGGTGCCGCTCAGTGCCTTCATATCGATGTCGTCGGTCATCAGCAGGCCGTCGAAGCCGATCCGTCCGCGGATCACCTCCTCGATCACCACCGGGCTCAGCGTCGCCGGCCGTTCGGCGTCCCAGGCCTTGTAGACGACGTGGCTGGTCATCGCCATCGGCGCCCGGGAAAGTGCGCGGAACGGTGCGAGATCGATCTCCAGTGCCGCGTCGTCCGCCTCGACCACGGGGAGCTCGTAATGGCTGTCCACCTTCGCGCGCCCGTGCCCCGGCATGTGCTTGACGACGCCGATCACACCGCCGTCGCGCAGCCCCTCCAGCGTCGCCCGCCCCATCGCTGCGACGCGCATCGGCTCGTGTCCCAATGTCCGGCTCGCGATCGCCTCGGTGGTGTCGGCATGCGCGACGTCGAGCAGCGGCAGGCAATCGACGGTGATCCCCACCTCCGCCAGCGTCGCGGCGATCGCCCGCGCGTTGGCCCGCGCCGCCTCGATCGCCGAAACCGGCGCGATCTCGTAGAGCCTGTCGAATGCCGGCCCCGCCGGAAAGGCCGGCCATTCGGGCGGCTGCATCCGCGCTACGCGCCCGCCCTCCTGGTCGATCAGAATCGCCAGGTCGTCGCGCCCCGCCAGGTCGCGCAGGCCGTCGGTCAGCGCGCGCAGCTGCGCCCGGTTCTCGACGTTGCGCTTGAACAGGATGTAGCCGGCGGGCTCGGCCTCGCGGAAGAAGGCGCGCTCGTCGTCGGTGAGGCTCGGCCCCGAAAGGCCGAAGATGACGGGTTTCATCCCCGCTGGCTAATCAGTCCCTCGGGATGAAACAAGGCTCGCCCGCGACCTTCAGCTTGCCGCACACCGATTTGGCCTGATCGGCGCTGCCGGCGTTGACGCGCAGGCGATAGACGGTGTTGCCGTTGACCTCCGCCTTCTCGATCGACTGGCCGAGCGCCGCGACATAGGAGAAGCGCTTGGAAAGCCGCGTCCATGCCGTCTTGGCCTGCGCCTGAGTCGGGAACGAGCCGAGCTGGACGAGCGCGCTGCCAGCGCCGCCGCTCGCCGTGGTCCGCGGCGCCGTCACCGGTGCCTTGGCCTCCAGCTTGCCCCCCGATTGCGGCACCGCGATCGTGTTGCCGGCGCGCGTCGCGGGTTGCGTCTTGCCCGGCGGATTGGCCGTCACCGGCGCCTCGGGCACGGCGCTCAGATCGAGCGACCCGTCGCCGGCCGCGGCGCCCTCGCTGGTCGCGAGCGCCTGCGAATTCTCGCCGTCGAGCTTCATCCCGCCCGGTTCCTCGGGCTTGACCTTGTAGTCGCCTTCCTGTGCGCGGATCAGATCGCCATTGCCCGCAGGCCCCGCCGGCCGGTTCTGGAACCAGTAGACCGCGTAGACGACCGCAGCGATCAGCGCGAGGCCGAGGATCACCAGCGCCGCGATGCGCAGCACCGACGGGCCTTCCTCATAATCCTCGTCCACGGTTTCCAGCCAGGGCAGCCGGTCTTCGTCCCCCAGGTCGCCGTTCGTGGCCATCAGTTCATCTCCCGGACCGCCTCCACCCCCATGATGGCGAGGCCGTTCCTGATAATCTGCCCGATCGCATCGGCCAAGAAAAGACGCGCGCACGTCAACGCAGGATCGTCTGCGATCAGGAACCGCCGCTCGGGCGCATCGTTGCCGACGTTCCACAATGCATGAAACAGTGCCGCCAAGTCATAGAGATAAAAAGCGATCCTGTGCGGCTCGCGCGCCGCAGCGGCGGTCTCGACGACGCGCGGAAATTGCGCAGCGAGCTTCACCAGCGCCAGCTCCTGCGTATCGAGATGGGACAGATCGGCACCCGGGCACGCGATCCCCGCCTCCTCGGCGCGCCGATGCAGCGACGCGATCCGGGCGTGGGCGTAATTGACGTAGAAGACCGGATTGTCCTTCGACGCTTCGACCACCTTGGCGAAGTCGAAATCCATCTGGGCGTCGGCCTTGCGCGTCAGCATCGTGAAGCGCACCACGTCCTTGCCTACTTCGTTCACGACATCGGCAAGCGTCACGAAGTTACCGGCCCGCTTGGACATTTTCACCGGCTCGCCGCCGCGCAGCAGCCGCACCATCTGGACGAGCTTGACGTCGAAGCGCGTCCGCCCGCCGGTCAGCGCCTGCACCGCCGCCTGGATGCGCTTCACCGTCCCGGCATGGTCCGCGCCCCAGATGTCGATCAGCGCATCCGCGCGCTCGGCCTTCTGGTAATGATAGGCGAGGTCGGCGCCGAAATAGGTCCATTGCCCGTTCGACTTGCGGATCGGCCGATCCTGGTCGTCGCCGAACTCGGTCGAGCGGAACAGCGGTAGCTCGACCGGCTCCCAATCCTCGGGCGTTTCGCCCTTGGGCGCGTCGAGCACGCCGTCATAGACCAAGCCGCGCGCGCGCAATTCGGCCTCCGCCGCCGCGGGCTTGCCCGCCGCCTGCAACTCGGCTTCGGAGGCGAAAACACTGTGATGGATGCCGAGCAGCGCGAGGTCCGCCTTGATGATCGCCATCATCGCCGCAACCGCGCGCGTGCGGAACAGCGCCAGCCATTCGCTCTCGGGCTTACCTGCGAATGTATCGCCGAATTCGTGCGCAAGCTCTTGTCCTACAGGCACAAGATAGTCGCCCGGATACAGGCCTTCGGGGATCTCACCCACGTCCTCGCCCAGCGCCTCGCGGTAGCGCAGATGCACCGAGCGGGCGAGCACGTCGACCTGCCCGCCAGCATCGTTGACATAATATTCGCGGATCACCTTCTGCCCCGCGAACTCGAGCAGATTGGCGAGCGCGTCGCCCACCACCGCGCCCCGGCAATGCCCCATGTGCATCGGCCCGGTCGGGTTGGCGGACACATATTCGACGTTCACCGTCATCGGCGCCGCGCTCGCGATCCGGCCGTAATCGTCGCCCGCATCGAGGATCGCCGACAGCTCGGCACGCCACGTGTCGTCGGTCAGCCGCAGGTTGATGAAGCCCGGCCCCGCGATTTCGACCGACGCCACCTCGTCCAGTTTGCCGAGCTCGGCCGCGAGCACCTCGGCCAGCGTGCGCGGGTTGGTGCCCGCGGGCTTGGCGAGCACCATCGCCGCATTGGTCGCGAGATCGCCGTGCGCGGGATCGCGCGGCGGCTCCACGGTCACCGCGCGTCGCTCCAGCCCCGCCGGCAACGTGCCTTGCGAGACGAGCGAATCCAGCGCCGCATCGAGATGCGCGGCGAAGCGCGTATAGAGTGTCATGGTCCATCCAGCGTCGGGAAAACGCCGCGGGCCTTAACCCAAGCGGCGCGGATGCACAAATCAGGTGCGCACCAGCCCCTCGATCGCCGCGGTGCGCTTCGCGCCCGGGAACAAGGCTGCCATCGTTCGATCGGGCGCAACGCCGAAATGCGAAGAAACCGCGCCGCCGATGAAGGCGTCGAGCCCGGTCGTCGGCTTGAGATCGCGGCCGTCGTAGAGCTGCGCCTGCGCCAACCCCGGCCAATCGGCCATCACGCGCCCGCCCTTCACTGCCCCGCCCAGCAGCATCGCGACCGATGCCGTGCCGTGGTCGGTGCCGCGCGTGCCGTTGATCGCAACGGTGCGGCCGAATTCGGTCGCTACCAGCACCATCGTGTCGTTCCACAGCGGCCCGAGCCCCTTCTGGAGCGCGGCGATCATCGCATCGAGCGCCTTGAGCTGCCCGCCGATCCGATTGCGCTGAGCGGCATGCGTATCCCAACCACCCGTCTCGATCATCGCGATCCGCGCTCCGTCGGCCGGCTGAAGCAGTTTGGCGGCCAGCGCCCCCGTCGCCGCTGCGTCGCGCCCGTGTTTTGCAGTTATATCGCTGGTGAGCGCGCGTGTTGCCATCGCCTCGCTCCACAGCGAATGCAGTTGTGCATCGCCCCGATAAAGCATGTCGACCCGAGCCAGCAGGTCGCCCGAGGTCTCCGGAAGGTTGGACGGCGCGTAAGACGCGACATCGTGCTTGCCGCGCAGCGCCATCGGCACCGCCGCAGCGACCGCAATGGCCCGCGCCTCCTCGGTGGGCACGACGCCGAGAAGGCGATTGAGCCAGCCGTCCTTTGTCTGATAGGCGCCGGCACCGCCGGTCTCGAGCACGTTCTGCCCGTCGAAATGCGAGCGATCACGATACGGCGAGGCGATCGCATGGGCAAACAGCGCCTGCCCCCGTTTGTGCAACCCCCCGATCGCGGTCAGCCGAGGATGGAGCGCGAACATGCTGTCAAGCTTGGGCGCATCCGCAAAATCCTCCGCAAGCTCGCCGCGAGCTTTAACAAAGCCGGGGTCGCCGACCGGCGCGACGGTGCTCAATCCATCGGCTGCGCCGCGTTGGATGATGAACACGAATCGCCGGTTCGTTGCGGCACGGGCAAAGGAGAGACGCGGCGCAAAGGCGGCCAAGCCTGCCAGGGAACCACCAGCGACGAGAAGGGCGCGACGGTCGATCATCATCTATCTCCGCATCATCTCGGGCGCGACCAGCAACAGCGCGAGCGCCTGTTCCGGGCTTTCGGCACGTGCCAGCACCTGCGTCGTCGACTCGGCAACCGAGCCGGGAAACAATCGCGGCGCCAGCACGCGGGCATCCTCGTCCGCATCCGCTCGACGACGCGTCATACGGGCGGCTGCCTGAACGCGCCGAAAAACAGCATCGGGGCCAGCCCACGCTCCTGCAACATCGTCGAATCCAGCCGGCGACCCGGGTCGCCAAACCGTCTGTCCGAGCTGCTGGATAAGGCCCGCGGACGAGCGTGCGGGCATATCGCGCGTGCCTATCGCCCGTAGCGCCGAAAGCGTCCATTCCCACGGAGACTTGAACTTGGTCGCCCTCGATGTCCACGCCTCCGGTGCATCGATCAGCGCTCGATAGACGGTCGGGAGGTCGCCTCCGCTCTTTCGAAAGGCGGTTTCGAGCTTCGCGACCAGGGACGGCGGCGGCGAATCCGCTACGAAGTGCCGCGCCAGCTTGGTTGCGATGTGTTTTGCGGTCATCGGGTGGACCGCAAGGTCGTCGAGCACGGCTTGCGCCTGGGCCTCGCCCTGTTGCGGGTAGCGCTTGCCCATGATCGTCCGAACACCGGGCTCATGGACGGCGACCGAGAATCCGAAGTCTCCGGCTTTGGCGTTGCCGCCGGCGCGCGCGGCAGCAGGCCTGCTCAATACCGTCCAGCCAGTCAATGCACGCGCAAACTCGGTCACGTCGGCTTGGGTATAACCGGTGCGCACGCCTAGCGTATGGAGTTCCATCACTTCACGACCGAGATTCTCGTTCAGCCCCTCGGGTCCCTTGACGCCACCTCGCGCCACTACCGCGCGGCTGTTGGGACCCACCGATTGGGATTGATCGAGAAAATACAGCATCGCTGGATGCCGCTCGACCGCGTTGAGCAAATCCGAAAATCGACCGAGCACATGCGGCCGGATTGCCTCCGTCTCATAGGCGGCGGCTAGCGCGGTGACAGGCAGCTTTTCTGCGGAGATGGCAAAATGGTTGGACCAGAAATGCACCAGCCGTTCGACGAAGGGTGTCGAAGACATGAGCGCCGTGTTGAGCCGGGCACCGATGCCCTCGAAATAAAAATCTCGCGGATCGCGAACCTTCTGGCGGACGGTTTGCCGGATTTTGCGTTTTGCAGCACCCGCTTTGCCGGCCGCCTTCGCCTCGGCCTGAGCTTCGAGTCGCTCTTGACGCAGGGCCACGTTGTACTTCTGCACCGCCGCGAAGACGGCATTATGATCGGGCAAGGCGGCAAGCGCCGCCGGTTTGGGGTCGAAGCGGTCGAGCTGGTCCATCAACCACCGGCGGGCATTGGTCGGAGTCGGCTCATCCCCTCGGGCGCCCAGCCCGAAACGGTTCAACGCGATACTGAGGTCGGTCACGATCGCCTCCTAAATCTCCACTGCACAATATAGGGTCGACTTGTCGCAAAACTTTGTCAGGCGCAGCGCCTGTCCTCCGTGCCGCACGGTTCGCCGTTCAGAACCCCTCGGGCAGATCGATCGGTCCCGCGACCTCGCGATATCGGGCGATTGCGTAGCGATCGGTCATTCCCGCGATGAAATCCGCGATCTGGCGGCTGCGCCAAGGTTCCCGCGGGTCGATCGCCTCGTGCCAGCCGGGCGCCATCAGGCCAGGATCGGCACGATACGCCGCGAACAGCCCGGCAACCACGCCCCGCGCCGCCTCGGCCGCCGCGAGCTGGCGGGGATGGTGATAGAGGTTGGCATACATGAAACGCTTGAGATCGCGCTCGTCGTCGCGCATTTCCTCCGAGAAGCCGGCAAGCGTCGTCCCCGCCGCACGCACGTCCGCCACGGTCTCGACTCCCGCGGCAGCGACGCGGCGACGCGTTTCCTCGATCACGTCGTTGACCATCGTGCCGATCTGCGAGCGGACGAGTTCATGCAGCAGCCGAGCCTGCTCGATCTGCGGGTAGCGCGCACGCACCTGCGCCCAGCCGCGCGCAACGAACGGCACGTCGAGCAGTTGATCGAGCGTGAGCAGCCCTGCGCGCAGCCCGTCGTCGATGTCGTGATTGTCGTAAGCGATGTCGTCGGCGATCGCCGCGACCTGGGCCTCGAGCGACGCATGAGAAGCAAGGTCGAGCGGAACGGCGGCATCGGCCTCGGCGAGCGCCCAGCCGGGCGCGCGCACCGGGCCGTTGTGCTTGGCGAGCCCCTCCAGCGTCTCCCAGGTCAGGTTGAGCCCGTTCCAGAGCGGATAGGGCCGTTCGATCGTCATCAGCGTGCGCAGCGTATGGCCGTTGTGATCGAACCCGCCCTCGCTCGCCATCGCTGCCTGCAGGGCATCTTCGCCGGCATGGCCGAAGGGCGGGTGCCCGATATCGTGCGCCAGGCACAAGGCCTCGGTCAGATCCTCGTTCAGTCCCAGCGCGCGCGCGATCGTGCGGCCAATCTGCGCGACTTCGAGGCTGTGCGTCAGCCGCACGCGGAAATGATCGCCGTCGGGGGCGATGAAGACCTGCGTCTTGTGCCGCAACCTGCGGAAGCTGATCGAATGGATGATCCTGTCACGGTCGCGCTGAAAGGCGTCGCGCGGCCCGCGTGTCCCTTTTTGTTCCGCATGAAGGCGGCCCCGGCTGGCGCCGGGATGCGAAGCCCAGGGCGCCAATGTTCCCGTCATCCGCGCCGCCGGCTCATTTGCCCGACAATCTCGTTACTTTCTGCCCGTCCTTGCTGGTGAACGGGAAGGCCGAAACCCCCGCGCCCGCGAGCTTGTTGACGAAGGCCTGCGCCTCGGCGGTCGATTTGAACGGGCCGGCCAGCACGCGATTGGTGGCGTTGAGCGGCGTCCACCAGCCCTGCTTCCCCTTCATCAGCGCGGGCGCCTTGTCGACGACGCGGGCAAAGGCGCGCGCGAGGTTGCTCTCGTTCGCGCCGCCCGCGACCTGCACCCAGACGCGCGACGGTTCGGCCTTGGCTTTCTTCGCTTCGGCCGCCTTCTTCGCCGCCGCGGCCTTTTCCGCCTTCGCCTTCTTGTCCGCTGCCGCCTTTTCCTCGGCGGCCTTCTTCGCCGCCGCCTTGCGGTCGGCCTCGGCCTTGGCGTCGCGTTCGGCCTTGCGTTTCGCGGCTTCCTTCACGGCGGCGAGGCGATCGGCTTCGGCCTTGGCGGCAGCAGCATCGAGTGCCGCCTGCGCCTGGGTGACGGCGTTCGCCTCGGTGCCGACCGCCGTCATCGCAGCGGCGGGGGTAGAAGCGGACGCTGCCGTCCTATCCGGTTGGACCGCGACACCAAGCTCGGACTCGGGCACCGTGACGTTGGCGATGATCCGCGCGAGGATCGAATCCTCGCTGCCCACCGCGGACGGCGCGGCGCTGGTCGATCCTGTGCTGGGCGTGAGAACCGGTCCGGCGGGTGTCGCCGGGCGCGGTGCGGTCTCCGGCGCGGTGCTCGGAGTGTTCGCGAGCGGCTTCGTGGCCATCGGCGCTTCGGCCGGTCGCGCGCCGTTGCCGGCCATGCGAATCGGCGCTGGCGTCGTGGCCACGCGCTGCGCCCGGTCGTCGGTTGCCGGCACCGATGTCGTCGGCAGCGCAGTGCGTCCTGGCGCTAACGGCTTTGGCTTTGGACCGCGCTCGTCGGCAGCGGATCGTTCGCGCCGGGCGGGCTGTGGCGTCGGGCGGGTCATCACCGGCGCGGCCGATGCCAATCGTGTCGGTCTCGATTCGCCCGGAAGCGGCGGCAGCGCCGGCACCAGCTTCGCATCGGCGAGGCGGGCGGGCGTCGGCTGCAGCTCGCCGAAATGGATGGCGAAGGCGCGATCGACCGCGGACAGCCCCGCCAGCCGCGCGAAAAAGGGTTTCAACCCCTCGGAAACCGGGCCGGGCATCATCGCGTTGGCGATTTTTTCGGCCTCGTCAGCTTCGTCGTTCATTGCGAGGATGAAGGCGCGGTCGCGCCAGGCCGCGCGATCCTGCTTGCGCAGCAGCGGATCGAGCGCCGCCATCGCCGCGTCCTTCTGCCCGGAAATCCCGAGCGACAGCGCGTAACGCCGCACGGTTTCGTCGGTCCGGTCGTGGTCGAGCGCCAGCTTGTAATCGCGCTGCGCATAGGCCTGCGCGCCGATGAGGTCATAGGCCAACCCGCGCTCGGCCGCGAACTTTTCGACGTCGTAGCCGTCGCGTTCGGCCTCGGCGAACAGCCGCAGCGCCTCGCCCGGACGTTCCATCCGCACCAGCGTCGCGGCCATCCCCGCCTTCATGCGCGCATTACCGGGCTCGATCTTCTCGGCGCGGGAGAACAGCACCGCCGCCGCGGTCGGATCGCCCAACAACAGCGTCAGCTCGCCGGCGCGGATCAGCGCCTTCACGTCCTTCGGATTCTTGGCGAGCGCCCGCATCTGCTCGGCAAGCTCGTCGGCGTCGGGCGTGGGCGGCGCGATCGTCGCGAGCCCGGTCGCGGTGCGCCCCGCCGGATGCGTCGTCTGCGCAACTGCAGGCACCGCGCGCGCCGCCGACAATCCCGCCAGCACGACGACCCCGGAAACGAAAAGCGAAAGCCTCATCAAATCCCAGCTAGGCGGCGGCTTGGTGAATACGCACTGACCCGCGCCCGCCGCCGCGACGAAGCGAGCCGCGCCGGCGGCGGACCGGCGCGGGACGCTTACTGATTGTTCTGGCGATGCAGGAAGCGCGGGATGTCGAGCGCATCCTTGTCGTCGGACGCCTTCTCGTCGCGATTGCCCCGGCTGACGCTCGACATGCGCTCGAACAGCGTCCCGCCCAGCTTGACCTTGGGCGCGGCAGCGCCTCCTGCGCCGCCCTGGTCGACGACCGGGCTACTGCTTTCGCTCGCGCTCGCCACGCTTTCGCCCGCGGCGGAACCGGCGGAAAGCCAACGACGGCGATTGGGCCGTTCGGCCGGCGCTTCCTCGGCGTCGTCGATGGGCTTCGGCGTTTCGGGGACGATCGTGTCGCTGCCGAGCACCAGTTCGTCCTCGTCGGCCGCAGTGACCTCTTCCGCTTCGGGCGCGGCCGCAGCTTCGGCAACCGGCTCCTCGGCGTCGGGCGCAGCCTCGATCGCCTCCGCGCTTTCCTCGGCAACGATCGGCGCTTCCTCCTCGACCGGCGCCGCAGGCTCTTCGGCGACGGGTTCGGGCTGCGGCGCGGGCGTCGCCTTGCGCGGCGCCGCGAACGAGAAGACGCGCGCCGTCTCGGCCGCAGGCTGCTGCGCGGCGGCATCGGCGTCGATGCCGGTCGCGACGACCGAGACGCGGATCTTGCCTTCGAGATCGGGATTGAACGCCGAGCCCCAGATGATGTTGGCGTCGGGATCGACCAACTCGCGGATATGGTTCGCCGCCTCGTCGACCTCGAGCAGGCGCATGTCCTCGCCGCCGGTGATCGAGATGATCACGCCCTTGGCGCCCTGCATCGACACGCCGTCGAGCAGCGGGTTGGCGATCGCCTTCTGCGCGGCCTCGAGCGCGCGGGCGTCGCCGTCGGCCTCGCCGGTGCCCATCATCGCCTTGCCCATCTCCTGCATCACCGACCGGACGTCGGCGAAGTCGAGGTTGATGAGGCCGGGCATGACCATCAGGTCGGTGATGCCGCGCACGCCCTGCTGCAGCACCTCGTCCGCCATCTGGAACGCTTCCTTGAAGGTCGTGTTCGCGTTGGCGATCAGGAACAGATTCTGGTTGGGGATGACGATCAGCGTATCGACGAACTTCTGCAGCTCCTCGATGCCCGCATCCGCCGACTTCGCCCGGCGGCTACCCTCGAACGAGAAGGGCTTGGTGACGACGCCCACCGTCAGGATGCCCATGTCGCGCGCCGCCTTGGCGATGACGGGCGCCGCGCCGGTGCCGGTGCCGCCGCCCATGCCGGCCGCGATGAAGCACATGTGTGCGCCTTCGAGCATCTTGGTGACGTCGTCGATCGTCTCTTCGGCCGCCGCACGCCCGATCTCGGGCCGCGAGCCCGCGCCCAGCCCCTGCGTGATCTTGGCGCCGAGCTGGATCTTGCTCGACGCGCTCGACTGCTTGAGCGCCTGCGCGTCGGTGTTCGCGACGAGGAAGTCCACCCCCTGGACCTCGGCGCGCATCATGTTCGCGATCGCGTTGCCGCCCGCGCCGCCCACGCCGATCACCGCGATCCGCGGGGTCAGTTCGTCGGCCTCAGGAGTGAGGAATTCGATGCTCATCGGTGTTCTCCGCCCTTCCCCGGTTACGCTGGGGATTCAACATGCCCGACGCCTTTTGCACTATGCGTTTCGGCGACTCTAGTGAAAACAGGGGCGGGCCGACATAAACTGTTAATAATTCGCTTTGACCGCAGCCATCAAACGTCTCACCGCGCCCATCCCGCGCGGCTTGTGGATCATCTGGTCCGTCGGCGCCGCCGATCGCAGGTCGATCGGGTCGCTCGCCGCGAAAAACGCGAGTCCCGCCAGAGTCGAAAAGGCGGGCCCCGAATGCGCGTCGGGCAGCGCCGTCAGCCCGCGCGGGCGGCCGACCCGCACCGCGCGGCCGAGCGCCTGCTGCACGTAATCGGCGATTCCCTTCAGCTCGGCGCCCCCGCCGGTGAGCACCACCTGCCGCCCCACCGGCCCCTCGAAGCCCAACGACTTGAGCGCCTTCTGGATCTCGTTGGTCAGGTGTTCGAGTCGCTGGCGGATCACCGCGATCAGCTGCGCGCGGGTGATTCGCGATCCCTCGCCTTCGTCTTCGGCTGAGATCGGCGCGACGTCGATCATGTCGTGATTGTCGCGCGGGCTCATGTTCGCCGAGCCGTAGAAGCATTTCATCCGCTCGGCCTGCGTGCGCCGCGTGCCGAAGGCGGAGGCGATGTCGTCGGTGATGTCGGCCGCGCCGATCGGAATCGACTGGAGCCCCACCAGCATCCCGCCGGCGAACAGCGAGACGTTGGTGATCCCCGCGCCGAGCTCGACCAGCGCGACGCCCAGCTCGCGCTCTTCGTCCGAAAGGCACGCGAGACCGGTCGCCAGCGGCGCCGCGATGATCGATTTCACCTCCAGATGCGCCGAGCGCACGCACAGATCGAGGTTGCGCACCGGCGATCCGTCGGCCGCGACGACATGGATGTGGACGCCCAGCCGGTCGGCATGGAGCCCGAGCGGCTTCTTGACGCCGGTGAGCCCGTCGAGCGTGTAGAGCGTCGGCTGCGCGTGGAGCACCATGCGCCCGCCCGGATCGATCGAGTCGCGCCCGGCATGAAGCAATTCGTCGATATCGGCTTGTTCGATCCGGTGCCCGCCCAGCTCGACCTCGACCGAGGCGACGTCGGAGACGAGCCCGCCCGCCGAGAAGCTCACCCAGACGTTCTCGATATTGGTGCCCGCGATCCGCTCGGCCTGTTCGACCGCCTCGCGCACCGCGATCTCGGTCGCGGCCATGTCGGCGATATAGCCGCGCTTGACGCCGCGGCTTTCGCGCTGCCCCGTGCCGAGCACGATCAGTTCGCCGCCATCGGCCTTCTGCGCGATCATCGCCGACACCTTGGACGAGCCGATGTCGAGCGCGGTGATCAGATCTTCGGGCGCTGCCTTCGCCATTCGTCTTTCCCCCTCGACACTTACCCGTTTTCACCCGTGCCCGCCGCATCCGACGCGATCGGGCTGGGCGACGCCGCGGGCGCGACGTCATGCCGTACCACTTCACCCGGCTTGCGCGCGACCAGTTTCGTCGGGTCGCGCATGTCGAAGCGCAGGAATCCCTTGCCGAGCAGCCGATCGGCGCCGTCGAGCTCGGCGAACTTGACCAGCGCGCGCTGCGCGCCCTGTTCGGGCAGCGCCAGCGTCTCGCCGGTATCGAACAACAGGTTCCAGCGCCGGTTGCCGATCCAGGTCGCCGCGCGGATGCGGGGGCGAAGCGCGGGCGCGGCGTCGATCAGCGCCTGATAGGCCGGCGCCTGCGCGGCCGCGCCTTCGCCGACGAGCAGCGGCAGCGCCGGAAGCGCGTCCGCCGACACCGGCTCGAGCAGGACGCCCTTCGCGTCGATCAGCGTGAGTTGGCCGTTATCCTGCCAGACCGCGGCGGGGCTGCGCTCGTCGATCTGGACGAGCAACGTATCGGGCAGCCGGCGCGAGACGTGCGCGTCCTCGATCCAGCCGTAGCGCAGCAGCTTCTGGCGCACCTCTTCGAGATCGACGAGCGGCATCGCGCGCGATTGCTGGTCGAGCGCGACCGCATAGACCGTCATCTTGTCCATGCGCTTGAGCCCCGTCACCTCGACCTGCTCGACGCGGAAGCCCGCCCGGCCCGCGCCCTCGGCGATCGCGGTGCCGACCATGCCCGGAATCCCGATCCAGGTCGCGGCGACGATCAAGAGCACGCTGGCGGCAAGCACGATCGTCCAGGTCACCGCGCGGCGCAGCGTCTCTTCGCTGATCTGGAGCCATTCGAGGAGCCGATCGCCGAACGAGCGCCGCGGCGGCTTCTGCTTGCGCCGGGGCGCGCCGCGCCGCGGCGGCGATCCGCGTTTGAGCGTCCGGCTCATCGCGCCGCCTCCGCCATCGCCTCATCGACGATGCGCTGGACGAGTTCGGGATAGGAGATGCCGAGATGCCGCGCCTGCTCGGGCACGAGGCTGAGCGGGGTCATCCCCGGCTGGGTATTGACTTCGAGCAGGAACAGCCCGTCCTCGCCCTGGCTGTCGTCCCAGCGAAAATCGGCCCGCGAGCAGCCCTTGCAGCCGAGCAACCGGTGCGCATCGCGCGCGATCCGCTTGCACGCCTCGGCGATCGCATCGGGAATGTCGGCGGGGAAGATGTGGTCGGTCAGCCCGTCGGTATATTTGGCGTCGTAATCGTAGAAACCGCTCTTGGGCCGGAGCTCGGTGACGCCCAGCGCCTGATCGCCCAGCACCGCGGTCGTCAACTCGCGCCCGCGGATGAAGGGCTCGGCGAGCAGTTCGTCGAATTCCTGCCACGGCCCCCGCACGTCGCGGCCGATCGGGTTGCCGTAATTGCCGTCCTGGGTGACAATCGCGACGCCCACCGACGAGCCTTCGTTGACGGGCTTGAGCACATAGGGGCGCGCCAGCGGATCGGCGTCGTACAGGTCCGCGCTCTTCACGATCCGCCCGCCGGGCATCGGAATGCCGTGCGGCACCAGCGCCTGCTTGGTGAGCTGCTTGTCGATCGCGACCACCGAGGTCGCGAGCCCCGAATGGGTGTAGGTGAGCCCCATCAGGTCGAGCATCCCCTGCACCGAGCCGTCCTCGCCGGGGGTGCCGTGGAGGGCGTTGAACACGACGTCGGGCCTGGCCTCGGCGAGCCGTGCGGCGACATCGCGGTCCATGTCGATCCGCGTGACGCGATGGCCCAGGCTTTCGAGCGCGTCGGCCACGCCCGTGCCCGACATCAGCGACACCGCGCGCTCCGCCGACCAGCCGCCCATGAGGACCGCGATGTGGAGGGGCTCGATCTCAACCATGCACATAGCCGTCACCCCAGCGCAGGCTGGGGTCCATGTCTTTCACGGTGGGCCCGGTCATCGGACACGCATACGGCACTTCAGACTGCGCCTTCGCACCGGAAATTGGCAGCGATGGATGCCAGCCTTCGCTGGCATGACGGATGCTCATGCCACCACCCCCACCCGCTGGATTTCCCATTCGAGACTGATTCCCGACTCCGCCTTCACGCGCTCGCGCACCTCCTCGCCCAGCGCCTCGATCTCCGCGCTCGACGCAGCCCCGAGGTTGAGCAGGAAGTTGCAATGCTTCTCGCTCACCTGCGCGTCGCCGCGCCGGAGGCCCCGACAACCGGCGGTGTCGATCAGCCGCCACGCCTTGTCGCCCGGCGGATTCTTGAAGGTCGAGCCCCCGGTGCGGCTGCGCAGTGGCTGCGAGGCCTCGCGCTCGGCGGCGATGCGGTCCATCTCGGCGGCGATCGTCGCCTTATCGCCCGGCGCGCCCGCGAACACCGCCTCGACGACGATCGCGCCCGCGGGCAGATCCGAATGCCGATAGGTGTAGCCCAGCTGCGCGGTCGGCCATGTCTCGACTGCGCCGTCGCGCGTCACCACGGTCGCCTCGACCAGGATGTCGCTGGTGTCGCGGCCGTAGGCGCCGGCGTTCATCCGCACCGCGCCGCCGACGGTGCCGGGAATGCCGCGCAGGAATTCGAGGCCCGCGATCCCTGCATCGCGCGCGGCGCTGGCGACGGTGATCCCCATCGCGCCTGCGCCAGCGCGCACGCGATTGCCGGGTTCGACCGCGACCTTCGCCATCGCCTTGGGCAGCCGCACCACCACGCCCGGAACGCCGCCGTCGCGCACGATCAGGTTCGATCCGACACCGACCGGAAGCACCGGCATGTCGGGATCGAGCCCGGCCATGAAGCTCGCGAGATCGCGCACGTCCTCGGGTCGCACGAGCCATTCGGCGGGGCCGCCGGTGCGGAACCAGATGAACTCGGCGAGGCTGCCCTGATGCTCGGCCGAACCTCGTAACGGCGGGAGGGCGTAGCAGACCGTCATGCCGGCACCCGCACGGCGGCGACCGCATCGGCAAGCCCCGCCGCCCATTTGGTGATGTCGCCCGCGCCCAGGCAGACCACCAGATCACCCGGCTGCACCGTGCGCGCGAGCGCCTGCGCGAGCGCCTCCATGTCCGCCACCGTCGCCGCCGAACGATGCCCGCGCCGCCGGAGTCCATCCGCCAGCGCCTGCGCATCGATCCCCTCGATCGGCGCCTCGCCGGCGGGGTAGACCGGCGTCACCAGCACCATGTCGGCGTCGTTGAACGCGGTCTGGAATTCGCCCATCAGATCGCGCAGGCGGGTGTAGCGATGCGGCTGGACCACCGCGATCACGCGATTCTTCGCGCCCTCGCGCGCCGCCGACAGCACCGCGCGGATCTCCACCGGATGGTGCCCGTAATCGTCGATCACGGTCGCGCTGCCGCCGTCGAGCGCCACCTCGCCCACCTTGGTGAAGCGCCGCTTGACGCCACCGAAACCCGCGAACCCCTGCTGGATCGTCGCATCGTCGATCCCGAGCTCGAGCGCGACGCCGATCGCAGCGAGCGCGTTCTGCACATTGTGCCGGCCGGGCATCGGCAGCTCGATGCCGTCGATCGTGCGCACCTCGCCGTCGCGGTTGCGCACCGCCACGTCGAAGCGGTTGGCGCCGCCCGCCGGCGTCACGTTGATCCCGCGTATATCGGCCTGCGCGGCGAAGCCGTAGGTCACGATCCGACGGTCGCGGATGCGCGGCACGATGCCCTGTACCTCCGGATGATCGAGGCACAGCAGCGCCGCGCCGTAGAAGGGCACGTTCTCGACGAACTCGACATAGGCCCGCTTCACCGCGTCGAAATCGCCATAATGGTCGAGATGCTCGGGATCGATGTTGGTGACGACCGCGATCGTGCCGTCCAGGCGCAGGAAGCTGCCGTCGCTCTCGTCGGCCTCGACCACCATCCAGTCGCTCGCGCCCAGCCGCGCGTTGGAGCCGTAGCTGTTGATGATCCCGCCGTTGATCACCGTGGGATCGACCCCGCCCTTGTCGAGCAGCGCTGCGATCATCGACGTGGTCGTCGTCTTGCCGTGCGTGCCGGCGACCGCGACGGTCGATTTGAGCCTCATCAGCTCGGCCAGCATTTCGGCGCGCCGCACCACGGGGATGCGCCGTTCGAGCGCCGCCTCCACCTCGGGATTGCCGCGCTTGACCGCCGTCGAGACCACGACCACCGCGGCGCCGTCCACATTTTCCGGCTTGTGCCCGATCTCGACCGGAATGCCGTGATCGCGCAGCCCCTGGACGACATAGCCCTCGGCCACGTCCGATCCCTGCACGCTATAGCCGAGATTGTGCATCACCTCGGCGATGCCGGACATGCCGATCCCGCCGATGCCGACGAAATGGATCGTGCCGATATCGGTCGCGACCCCTTTCATCGGATACCTCCGATGAAAGGGGTCGCTTGTCCTGAGCTTGTCGAAGGGCCCTTCATGCGTAGGCCGGCTTTCCGTCGTCGCCGGTCGGCAACGGCACGCCGATCTCCGCCCCGCGCGGCGGCGCGCCCAGTTCTTCGACCAGATCGGCGAGGTCGCGCGCCGCATCGGGCCGCCCGCACCATTTGGCGCGCGCGGCCGCGTTGACGAGCGCCGCCGGATCGAGCCCGAGCTTCTGCATCTGCTTGGCAAGCTCCACGGGCGTGAACTGATCCTGCCGGATCGTTCGTGCGCCGCCAGCACGCGTGATCTCCTGGGCGTTCGCGGTCTGGTGGTCGTCGGTCGCGGACGGCAACGGCACCAGGATCGCCGGCCGCCCCGCCGCGGTCAGCTCGGCGATCGTCGAGGCGCCCGCGCGCGCGATGACGAGGTGCGCCCAGGCGAGCTGCTCGGGCATGTCGGGTAGGTAGGTCGCGAGCTCGGCCGCGATTCCCAACTCGGCATATTTGGCGCGCGCCGCGTCGATATCCTCGATCCGCGCCTGATGCGTCACCTGAAGACGACGGCGAAACGCGACCGGCAACATCGAAAGGCCGTCGGGAACCACCTGGCTCAGCACGCTCGCGCCCTGGCTGCCGCCAGTGACGAGGATGCGGAAGATGCCATCCTCCTCGAGCACGGGATAGGGCCGATCGCGCAGCGCGAGCACCGCTTCGCGCACCGGATTGCCGACGAGCCGCATCTTGGCGGCAAATCGGGGGCCGAGCCGCTCGACCTCCTCATAGGAGGTCGCGATCGCATCCACCTTGCGCGCCACCAACCGATTGACCCGCCCGAGCACCGCATTCTGCTCATGGATCACCGTGGGAATGCCCGCCTTGAACGCCGCGAGCAACGCCGGCAGCGCCGGATAGCCGCCGAAGCCGATCACCGCCTCCGGCCTGAAGGTGCGGTAGAGCTCGATCGCCATCGCGCGTCCGGCGAGGATGTTGCGTCCCGCTTTGAGCCATCCGAGCGGCCCGCCCGCCAGCCGTCCGGCCGGCAGCACATGCGTCTGCACGCCTTCGAACAGGCCTGGGAAGCGCACCCCGCGCTCGTCGCTCACCAGCGCAACGCGGTGGCCGCGGCGGCCGAGTTCGGCCGCGAGCGCGGCGGCGGGAACCATGTGGCCGCCGGTACCTCCGGCGGCGAGAACGAAATGGCGTTCGCGTGTCATGCCCTGTTCCATCGCACGCTATAGGGCGAGCGCGTCAAGAACGGATTGCGCCGGGTGAACGCGAGCAGCAGCCCCATGCCGATCGACAGCGCGATCATCGACGATCCGCCATAGCTGATGAACGGCAAAGTCATGCCCTTGGAAGGCGCCATGCCGGTGTTGACGAGCATGTTGATCATCGCCTGCGTGCCGAACTGGATCGCGAGGCCGGCGGCGGCGAACAGGCGGAACTCGTCCTGTTCGTCGAGCAGCTTGACGAACACCCGCGCCACCAGCGCCACGAACAGCAATGCGACGATCGCGCAGCTGATCAGCCCGAATTCCTCGCCGATCACCGAAAAGATGTAATCGGTATGCGCCTCGGGCAGGCGGAACTTCATGATCCCCCCGCCCGGCCCGGTGCCGAACAGCCCGCCGCCCGTCAGCGTCGCGTGCGCCATGTCGGTCTGGTAGTGATCGATCATCTGGTTGGGGTCGGCGCTGGGAAACAGGAACGCGTCGATCCTGAGCCGCGCAGTATCGTAGAACATATAGGCCGCCATCAGCCCCACGGGCACGCACCCGATCAGCGCCGCCAGCGTCCGCGTCGGCGTGCCCGCGATCATCAGCAGTGCCATCCACACCGCGCCGAAGATGATGGTCTGCCCGAAATCGGGCTCGAGCATCAGCAGCGCGCCGATCCCGCCGGTGAGCAGCAGCGTCAGCGGCAGCACCGGCAGATCCTTCTCCCGCGCGCGCAGCGACAGCAGCCAGGCGATGGTGACGATGAAGAAGGGCTTCAAGAATTCGGACGGCTGGAACTGCCCGATCCCGACCGAGAACCAGCGCCGCGCGCCGTTCACCTCGGCGCCGATGAAGGGCACCGCCATCAGCAGCGCGACGCACACCGCGCAGCCGACCAGCGACAGCCGCTTGGCGGTCTGCACCGGCATCATCGAGACCACGAACATGATCGGCAGCGAGATCGCGACCCAGGCGAGCTGGCGCCAGAAATAGTAAAGCGGCGCGATATGGTGCTTGTCGCCCGAATAGCGCACCGCGCTCGCGGGCGAGGCGGCGGCGACCGCGATCAGCCCGATCGCGATCAGGCACAATGCGATCAGCAACAACACACGGTCGATGTCCCAGAACCACATCGCGAGCGGGGTCGCGTCGCCGCGCCCGGCGCGCGGCTTCATCCGCGTCCACAGCCCGGTATGCGATGCGCGCACGTCGGTCATGCCAGCCCCTCCACCGCCTTCACGAACGCGTCCCCGCGCGCCTCATAGTCGCGAAATTGATCGAACGACGCGCAGGCCGGCGACAGCAGCACCGTGTCGCCCGCCGTCGCGCGATCATGCGCCGCCCTGACCGCGACGTCGAGCGTCCCGCTTTCGTCCACCTTCATATGCGGCCGCAATATCGCCGCGAAGCGCGACCCCGCCTCGCCGATCGTATAGGCATGCGCGACGCGATCGAAATACGGCGCGCACGCATCGAGATCGTCCGACTTGGCGAGCCCGCCCAGGATCCAGTGGATGCGATCGAACGCCGCGAGCGCGGGCGCCACCGATTCCGGGTTGGTCGCCTTGCTGTCGTCGACATAGGCTACGCCTGCCACCTCACCGACACGCTGCATCCGATGCGGCAGACCGGTGAAGGTCTTCAACGCCTCGCTGATGACCTCTTCGGCAAGGCCGAGCGCTTCGCAAGTGAGGATGGCCGAAATCGCGTTCTGCGCATTATGTGGGCCTTGAAGGGCGGGCCAATCCTTCTGCGTACTGAGATGGTCGCGAGACGCAGTCTGACCATGCAGATCGAAAGCACCCCATAGATCGTACGGATCATCCACGTTGTCGTCGTAATTGGACCAGAACTCGCAGGGGTGGGTTTCGAAAAGGATTCTGTAGAGTCCGCGGCCGTATTCCGTGTGCCAATTGAGCACCCCGATATGAGGAGGACTCATCATCTTGAACAAGCGCAGTTTCGATGCGCGGTATCCGGAAAAATTTCCGTATCTGTCGAGATGATCGGGGGTGATGTTGAGCAGCACCGCCACGTCACAATCGAGCGTCTGCGTCAGGTCGATCTGGTAGCTCGACAATTCGAGCACGTAGACGCCGCCTTCGGGGAGCGGTTCCTGCCCCAGGATCGGCAGCCCGATATTGCCGCCCATCAGGCTGGGGACACCTGCGGTTTGCAGGATATGATGCACGAGGGCGGTCGTGGTCGACTTGCCGTTGGTGCCGGTGATGCCGACCACCTTGTGCGGCGGCAACTCGGCACGCGCCTGGGCGAACAGCTCGATGTCGCCGATGATCGGTACCCCCGCAGCGCGCGCCTTCGCCACCAGCGGGTGCTTGTTGAGGGGGACACCGGGGGACACGATCAGCGCGTCGAACGAGGCGAGATCGAGCGTCTCCAGATCGGCGATACGCAAAAGCCCCGCCCCTTCAAGGGAGGGGTTGGGGGGGGTGGGGAAGTTCGGCAAGCGCTTCGTCTGCGGCTCTGCCCCACCCCACCCCACCCCCCGAAGGGGAGGGGCTATAAAGACGTTACGCCTTTCCTCGTCGCTGTCCCACGCCACTACCTCGGCGCCGCTCGCCAGCAGCGCGCGCACCGTCGCCGCGCCCGACCTTGCCAGCCCGAGCACCGCATAGCGTCTGCCGCGCCAGGCCGGGTTGACGATCACCGCAGCTTCAACGTCGACAGGCCAGCGAGCGCCAGCACCAGCGCGATGATCCAGAAGCGGATCACGACCGTGGGCTCGCTCCAGCCGAGCTGCTCGAAATGGTGGTGGATCGGCGCCATCTTGAACACGCGCTTGCCGGTACGCTTGAAGAAGAACACCTGGATGATGACGCTCAACGCCTCGACCACGAACAGCCCGCCGATGATCGCGAGCACGATCTCGTGGTGCGCCGTCACCGCAATCGCGCCGAGCGCGCCGCCCAGCGCCAGGCTGCCGGTATCGCCCATGAAGACCGCCGCCGGCGGCGCGTTGAACCACAGGAACGCAAGCCCGCCGCCCACCATCGCGCCGCAGAAGATCGCGAGCTCGCCCGCGCCCGTCACGTGCGGAATACCGAGGTAATCGGCGAACTTCACGTTGCCGACCAGATAGACGATGATCATGAATGCGACCGAGGCGATGATCACCGGCATCGTCGCGAGGCCGTCGAGCCCGTCGGTCAGGTTCACGGCATTGCCGAACGACACGATCACGAACGCGGCGAACGCTACGTAGAACCAGCCGAGATCGATCGAGAGCCCCGTGACGAAGGGCAGATAGAGATGCGTGCCGTTCTGGAGCACGATCAGATAGCTCGCGAGGCCCGCGATCACGAACTCGCCGAGCAGCCGCATCCGGCCCGAAACGCCCGCGGTGCTCGCTTTGCGCACCTTGTCGTAATCGTCGAGGAAACCGATCGCGCCGAAACCCAGGGTCACGCACAGGCACGCCCAGACATAGGGGTTCTTGAGATCCATCCACAGCAGGATCGAGCATGTCATGCTGGTCAGGATCATCAGCCCGCCCATCGTCGGCGTGCCGCGCTTGGCGAGGTGCGATTGCGGGCCATCGTCGCGGATCGGCTGGCCCTTGCCCTGGCGTACCCGCAGCCAGCCGATGAACCGGGGGCCGATGATCAGGCCGATGAAGAGCGCAGTCGCCACCGCGCCGCCCGAACGGAAGCTCAGATAGCGGATGAGGTTGAGAACGCCCGGGAACCCGAGATATTCGGCGATCAGATACAGCATTATGATTTCCCGCTCGCGAGCGCGGCAACCACGCTTGCGAGCCCCACCCCGTTCGACCCCTTGATGAGCACCGTGTCGCCCGGCGCCAGCATTGTCGTCAGCCGGTCGCGCGCGGTCGCGGCGTCGGCGACATGGACGAATTCGATGCGCCCCTCAAGCGCCTTCGCGAGCGGGGCGATCGCTTCGCCGACGAGCAACACCGCCTGAGCGCCCGAGGCCAGGATCGGCTCGGCGAGATCGGCGTGATAGGCGTCGCTCTTGTCGCCCAACTCGCGCATTTCGCCGAGCACCGCGATCTTGCGCGCGGCGGGTTCGGCCTCGAGCACCGCCAGCGTCGCACGCATCGACGATGGGTTGGCGTTGTAGCTCTCGTCGATCACCAGCACCTCGCCGCCCGCGACCCTGGCCATGAAGCGCGCACCGCGCCCCGGCAGCCCGCCGAGCTCGGCAAGCGCGAGCCCGGCCAGCGCGAGATCGCCGTCCGCCGCCCGCACCGCGGCGAGCACGGCGAGGCTGTTCGACACCCAATGCGCGCCGGGTTGCGACAAGGTGTAGCTCAGTTCCTCCTCGCCCAGTCGCGCGGTGACGAAGGTGCCGCCGGTCGCGGTGCGCATCGTCTCGACGGCATGGACATCCGCCTCGCGGTCAAGCCCGAAGGTCACGATCCGCGTCGTATAGGGCGCCGCCGCCGCGGCGAGCCGCTCGCGATGCGGACTGTCATGAGGAATGATCGCGGTGCCGCCGGGCGCGAGGCCCTGGAAGATCTCGCCCTTGGCGTCGGCAATCGCGGCTTCGTCGGGGAAGAATTCGGTGTGCGCGGGCGCGATCGCGGTGACGATCGCGATGTGCGGGCGCACGAGGCGGGTCAGCGCGGCCAACTCGCCGGGATGGTTCATGCCCATCTCGAACACGCCATAGCGCGTCGCGGCCGGCATCCGCGCAAGGCTGAGCGGTACGCCGGTATGGTTGTTGTAGCTCTTCAGCGAACGGTGCGCCGCGCCGGAATCGATCCGGTCGAGTGCGGCGAACAGCGCCTCCTTGGTCCCCGTCTTGCCGACCGATCCGGTGACGCCGATGATCGTCGCCTCGGTGCGCGCGCGCGCCGCGCGGCCGAGATCGTCGAGCGCGGCCGTCGTATCCTCGACGAGGACATGCGGGTGCGGGGTCGCTACGCTGACCACCGCACCCGCTGCTCCCCGCTCGGAAGCCTGATCCAGAAACCTGTGTCCGTCGGTCGTCTCGCCCGCGAGCGCGATGAACAGGTCGCCCACACCCACCTCGCGCGAATCGAAGGTGACGCCCGTTGCCGTGAAGGCCGCCGAGGCGGTGCCGCCTGTCGCAGCAGCGATGTCGGCGGAGGTCCAAAGCGTCATCACAGCCCCTCCCCTTCAGGGGAGGGGTAGGGGGTGGGGCCTATCCACAACCGATACGCCTGCGGCACCGCCCCACCCCAACCCCTCCCCTGAAGGGGAGGGGCTATGAGAAACGCGCCCCTCACCGCGCCGCCTCGCGCGCGACCGTCACGTCGTCGAACGGCAACACGAGGTCGCCCACGATCTGCCCCTGCTCGTGCCCCTTGCCCGCGAGCAGCACGATGTCGTCCGACCCCGCCCGCCGGATCGCCTCGGCGATGGCCTCGCGGCGGCCGTCGATCTCGATCGCGCCGGGCGCGCCCTTCATCACGTCTGCGCGAATCGCCGCCGGGTCCTCGGTGCGCGGATTGTCGTCGGTGACGATCACCACATCCGCGTTGGCGGCCGCGACCTGCCCCATCGGCTCGCGCTTGCCGACGTCACGGTCGCCACCCGCGCCGAAAACGAGGATCAGCCGCCCGCTGGTATGCGGCTTGAGCGCGGCGATCGCCGCCTCGAGCGCGTCTGCGGTATGTGCGTAATCGACATAGACCGGCGCCCCGGCGCGCGTGATCACCGCGCGCTCGAGCCGCCCGCGCACCGGTTGCAGGCGCGGCAGATTGGCCAGCGTCGTCGCGACATCGCCTCCGGTCGCGATCACCAGCCCCGCCGCCGTCAGCGCGTTCGCCGCCTGATACGCGCCGATCAGCGGCAGATTGACCTTGTGCTCGCGCCCCTCGACCTCGATCACCAGCCCCTGGCCGAGCAAGGTTGGCGCGCGCGAAACGAGCCGCAGCGTCTCGCCATGCGCGCCGACGCTGATGATGCGGTTGCGTCGCTCGCGCGCCAGATCGATCACGCGCGCGGCATTGGGATCGTCGACCCACACCACGGCAGTACCGTCGGGATCGAGCACCTCGGCGAATAGCCGCAGCTTGGCGGTGAAATATTCCGCCATGTCCTTGTGATAATCGAGATGGTCGCGGCTGAGATTGGTGAACGCCGCCGCGCGCACGGGCAACCCCTCGGTGCGATATTGCGACAAGCCGTGGCTCGACGCCTCGAAGGCGAGGTGCGTCACGCCCTCACGCGCGAGCCCCGCGACGTTCGACAGGAAGGTGACGATGTCGGGCGTGGTCAGCCCGGTCGAGACGCTATCGTCGGCGGTGGTGACGCCGAGCGTCCCGATCGACGCCGCGTGATGCCCCGCCATCCGCCAGAGCTGCCGCGTCATCTCGACGGTCGAGGTCTTGCCGTTGGTGCCGGTGACGGCAACCGTCGTCTCCGGAAACGGCGCGAAGAATTGCGCGGCGAGCCGGGCGAACAGCGCGCGCGGGTTGGCGTCGGCAAGGTGCGCCGCGCCCTCCACCTGCGCCTCGGGCCGCGCGACCACCGCGATCGCGCCTGCCGCGATCGCCGCCGGGATGAAGTCCTCGCCGTTGACGCGCGTGCCCTGGAACGCCCCGAACACCGTGCCCGGCGCCACCTTACGGTGGTCGATCGCGAAGCCGGTGACGGCGGCGGTCTCGCCCGCGCCCGTGAGCGCGCCCAGCCTCACTGCCCCGCCGCCGCTTTTTCGGCGGGCGATTGCCACAGCAGCGGCAACAGCTCGGAAACGTCGATGTCCTTGGTCATGTCGGGGATCACGCCGAGCTGCGGCCCGATGCGCTGGATGACGCGCGCAACCGCAGGCGCCGCGTTCCAGGCCGCAGTGGTGCGGCCATAGGTTTCGGGGAGGCCGTGCGGCGCGACCAGCGTCGCCACGACCACGTAGCGCGGATTGTCCATCGGGAAGGCCGCGGCGAAGGTCGAGACGTTGCGGTGGCGCGAATAGCCGCCCGCATCCGCCATCTCGGCGGTCCCGGTCTTGGCGCCGACGCGGAAGCCCGGCGCGTCGCCCTTGCGCCCCGTCCCCTTCATCACGATCAGCCGCAGCAGCTGGCGCATCCGGTCCGACGTCGATTGCTTGAACACGCGCCGCCCCTTGACCGCCTCGCCCTCCGGCACCTTGAGCAGGGTCGCCGGGCGCAGGATGCCGCCGTTCACCAGCGCGGCATATGCATCCGCCAGCTGCAACGGGGCGATGGCGATGCCATGGCCATAAGCGGTCGTCATCACCGTGGTGCGCGCCCAATATTTGGGCCAGATCGGCGTGCCCTTCTCCTTGAGTTCGATCGCCGGCTTCTCGTCGAAGTCGAGCCGGTGGAAAAGCGCCTGCATCCGCGCCGCGCCCATCTCGTCGGCGATCCGCGCGGTCGCGATGTTGGACGAATAGATCAGCGTTTCCGGGATGTTGAGCCAGCGGAACTGCTCGTCACCCGGATCGTCGTGGATGGTATAGCGGCCGACCTTGATCGGCTTGGTCGCATCGAACCGCTTGGACATCGACGTCTCGACGCCCATATCGATCGCACCGGCGATGGCGATCGGCTTGAAGGTCGATCCCAGTTCGAACACGCTCTGCGTCACGTTGTTGCGCAGCTGGTCCTCGGTCGCACCGGCGATGTTGTTCGGGTTGTAGGTGGGCAGCGACACCATCGCGAGCACTTCGCCCGTATGCACGTCGAGCACGACGCCGGCACCCGCAAGCGCGCTGAACTTGGTCACCGCGGTGCCGAGCTCGCTTTCCATCGCCGCCTGGACGCGCGCATCGAGCGACAGCGCCACCGGCTGTCCGCGCAGCGCCGGATCGAGCAGGCGCTCGTCGAGCGCGCGCTCCATGCCGCGCCCGCCATGCCCCGAAAACTCGAGATACCCCAAGGCATGCGCCGCCATGGTCGATTGCGGATAGAGCCGCTCGGGCTCGCGATCGAACACGATCGCCGGCTCGCCCAGCGCATTCACCTGCTCGACCAGATCGGGCATCGCACGACGCTGGATGTAGGTGAAGTTCACGTCGCGGTGGAGCAGGCGCGAGAAATAGGCCGCGTCATGTTCGGGGATCAGATCGGCGAGCGCGCGCGCGAGCTGGTCGCGGTCGCCGATGATCTTGTTCGGATGCACCCCGATCGACCAGGCGTCGATCGTCCGCGCCAGCGGCTCGCCGTTGCGATCGACGATGTCCGCGCGCAGCGGCACCAGCGCCGCGGCGGCGTCGCGACTCGTCGCCGGTTCCGTAAAGGCCGCAAGATAGGCCAGTCGCACCACGATCAGCAGCGCGCCCGCCATGAACAGCATCAGCAGCATCACCAGCCGCTGATGCGACGTCACGACCAGCGCGTGGCGCTGGCCGGTCAGCCGCCGTTGCGGCAGCGGCCGGGCGAGCAGGACGCTCAATGCAGCCTGCGTTCGGCGCGCGCGCCCGCCATGATGTCGCCGAGCGTCGAATCGCTCAGCAGCTTGCGATCGAGCATCGCCATCGCCTCGGCCTTGGCGCGCGCGGGCTGCGGCGTCGCCTTGGGCTTGGCCGCGGCCGGATGCGGCACCGAGACCTTGGCGAGTCGAACCGGCCTGGCGTCGTCGGCCTTGGCGCGTGCCACCGCGGCGGGGGCAACCGCGACCGGCGCACTCGCCGCCATCACGATCGGTGCAGGCGCCTTGGTGGCCGGCGCGGGCGGTGTCGGTTCGACCAGCGGCGCGGCGGTCGGGATCACGAGCTGCGCCGTCTGCACCTCGGCGCCCGCGGGCCCGTTGAAGTCGAGCGACGCAAGCTGCGCCTCGCTGGAAATGAACTGTGCGGAGGTCGGCGCCGACAGCGCGAGCACCTCGCCGTTCCAGCGTTCGAGCCGGGCGAGGTTCGAGCGCGCCGAAAATTCGGTCTGGAGCGAGCGGATGTCGCGATGCGCCTGCGCGATCGCATGGTTCATGTCGTCGAGCTTCTGCCGCTCGGTCGCGACCTGCAGCGAGATCAGATAGAAGCCGAGCGCGCCGATCACGCACGCCAGGAACCATCCCATCCCCTTGAGCCGATGGGTTGCGGTCATGCTGCTTCTCCCGTCCAGGCGGCGTTCGCGGTCCGCCGTGCCGTTCGCAATGTCGCCGAGCGCGCGCGAGGATTGCGCGCGATCTCGTCGTCGCCGGGGCGCACCGCGCGCCCGACCGCTTCGAAGCTGGGAGCCGCAGGGACTCGCGCCTGCGGCAAATGGCGCGAGCCGCCCGGCGCCGCGCCGCTGCGGATGCGCAGGAAGCGCTTCACCAGCCGATCCTCGAGACTGTGGAAGGTGACGACCGCGAGCCGCCCGCCGGGCTTGAGCACGCGCTCGGCCGCCGCAAGCCCGTCCGCCAGCTCGCCCAGTTCGCGGTTGAGATGGATGCGGATCGCCTGGAAGGTGCGCGTCGCCGGATCCTTCTTGTCATGCGGCTTGTGGCCGAGCGCCTTGCGCACCACAGCGGCAAGCTCGGCGGTCCGCTCAATCGGGCGCGCGGCGACGATCGCGCGCGCGACGCGGCGCGACTGGCGCTCCTCGCCATAGAGATAGAGCACGTCGGCGATCTCCGCCTCGTCGGCGGTATTGACGAAATCGGCCGCGGTCGGCCCGTCCCGGCTCATCCGCATGTCGAGCGGCCCGTCGGCCTGGAACGAGAAGCCGCGATCGGCGCGATCGAGCTGCATCGAGGAGACGCCGATATCCATCGTCACGCCGTCGACCGGCGCAAGGCCACGCGCCCCGATCTCGCTGTCCAACGCCGAAAAAGGCGCTTCGATCAAAATCAACCGGCCGCCGTTCTCATCAACCAGCGTCCGCCCCTCGGCGATCGCATCGGGGTCGCGGTCGAACGCGATCACCGTCGCCCCCTCGGCCACCATCGCCCGCGAATAGCCGCCCGCGCCGAAGGTCGCGTCGACATGGCGCTCGCCTGGCACGATGGCGAGCGCGTCGATCACCGCGTCGAGCAGCACGGGGATGTGCGGGGACGGCGCGGTCACAGCTCGATCCCCTTCTCGGCCATGAAGAAGCGGGCGGCGCGCTTCTGCACGTCGGTCGCGGTCGGGCATTCGATCAGCGTCTTGGGGTTCCAGATCTCGAAGAAATCCATCACCCCCCAGAAGAAGGCGAAATTGGCGATGCCCGCCTCGAACCGGGGAAAGGGCGGCAGGATGAAGCGGCCGCTGCCGTCGAACGGCACCGCCTCGGCCGCGCCCGAGCCGCGCCGCTTGATGTTGTAATCGACCTCGCCCTCGGCGTCGGTATGGGCCAGCTCGCGCGCGGTGAGCCGCTCCTTGAGCTCGGTCACATAGGCGAGATCGTAACCGATCAGGCAGCTTTCCTTGGGATGCGTCGAGATGATGACGCGGCGGACGTCCTTGCCGTTGGCATCGGCCGGGGTGTTGGCTTCGATCGTGGCGCGCAGGGCAGCCGGGATGGCGACGCGTCCCTTGTCGTCCACCTGCGCCAGCCCGTAGCCCTGATAATTTCCCCGATCCAACACGCCTACCTCGACCAGCGGCGACGGCGCGTCCTGCTTTTGAAACCCAGCCTTCGCCGCGCATCGGCGTCAGCCTGGGGGCAAGATGGCCTGTCCCTCTGTTGGAAATGGCATATCAGGGGAGGATTGGGGTGCCAAGGGGATTATTGGGGATTTCACGGTTACACGGCGGTAAATTCGCGGAGAATGAGGCATAGAAGCCACTCCGAGCAGGTTTGTTCGTGGATCGTTCCGCATCGTTGGAAAGCAGCGCCTTTGCAAAGGTCCTGGAACCGACCTCCCTCACTGTCATGCCGGACTCGTTTCGGCATCCACCGTGACGCAAAATCAAAGATTTGTGGGATGCATTCACCGGTCGACTCCGGAACAAGTCCGGAGTGACGGGTATTTTACAAAGGCTCGGGCAGCGGCGATTCGCGCCGGGCGCCGCGACGCAGGGGTCGCTCGATCAGCGCGGAGGCTGGGTGGATTGCGGCGCGGGCGCGGCGGTGTTCGCCGGGGGCGCCGTCGTCGTGCTGGGCGCCACGCCAAGCTCGGCGAGCGGCTCGCTCGGAGCCGCTTCGGCAGCCTCAGCCTCGTTGGTCAGCGCGAGATTCGCGACCAGATCGGCTTGTATGGTATCGGCCGCGTCGCCCGACGATTCCTTGCTCGCTGAGCTGAAGATGACGCTCGCCAGCCCGATGAGCAGCAGCACGAGCGCCAATCCGGTCATGGCGACCTTCACGCGCTGCACCGTCTGGCCTGAATCGTCGGTCGTCTTCATGCCGAAGCGACGTGTAACCATGGCCGGGGCGGTTGTCGATCCGTGCGGGCGCTTACGCCGGCGAGCGCGTCAGCGCGCGGCGAGCCATTCGGGAACGGGCAACCCCTTCGCCTCCAGCCATTCGCGGTTGTAGAGCGTCGAAAGATAGCGGAACCCCGTGTCGCACAGGATCGTCGCGATCCGCTTGCCCGGCCCCAGCTCTTTCGCGAGCCGCACGGCGCCGGCGACGTTGATCCCCGACGACAGGCCCAGGCACAGCCCTTCCTCGGCGAGCAGGCGACGGACCCAGTCGAGCCCTTCCTCGTCGGAAATGCGGAATTGCGTGTCGATCGGCGCGCCTTCGAGGTTGGCGGTGATCCGCCCCTGCCCGATCCCTTCGGCGACCGAATTCCCCTCCGACTTCAACTCGCCATGCGCATAATATTCATAGAGCGCCGCGCCATAGGGATCGCTGAGCGCGATCGTCACGCCCTCGTCCTTGGCCTTGAGCCCCAGCCCCACGCCCGCGAGCGTGCCGCCGGTGCCCACCGCGCAGGTGAAGCCGTCGACGCGCCCCTCCATCTGCGTCCAGATCTCTTCGGCGGTGCCCTGGATGTGCGCGCGGCGGTTGGCGATGTTGTCGAACTGGTTGGCCCAGATCGCGTTCTCGGTCTCCTCGGCGATCCGGCGCGAGGTGTGAACGAAATGGCCCGGGTTGGAATAAGGCGCGGCGGGCACGAGCACGAGCTCGGCGCCGAGCGCCCTCAGCGTGTCCATCTTCTCGCGGCTTTGCGTCTCAGGCATGACGATGATCGTCTTGTAGCCCTTGGCGTTGCCCACCAGCGCGAGCCCGATGCCGGTATTGCCCGCGGTGCCCTCGACGATCGTGCCGCCGGGCGCGAGTTGGCCCTTCGCCTCGGCATCCTCGACGATGAACAGCGCCGCGCGGTCCTTCACCGACGCGCCGGGGTTCGCGAATTCGCATTTGCCGTAGATGTCGCAGCCGCTCGCTTCGCTCGGCCCCTCGAGCCGGACGAGCGGGGTATTGCCGATGAGCGCGAGCGTGTCGGAAGTCGTGTGCATGAGGCAGAGATAAGCGCCAGTCCCCGTTCTCGACAACCAATCATCGCTTGGCCGCGTTCAAGCCGGACCCGCAGCCGCTGCCTCGTGTCGGCTCGACCTTCATACGCCCTGCCAGCTACAAGGGCCTTCGGCCGGCGCCGGCCGCAACGGAGACGCGCGCTTGATCCATCTTTCGGTCGCCATCGCGCGGTTCATCGAAACCCTGCTCTGGGCGCTGCTGCGCGCGGGGCTCTCGCTTGCCGGTCTCGCCGTGCTCGCGATCGCGCTGACGGCGCTCGGCACCATCCTCATCCGGCGCGCGATGCGGCGGTCGCGCAAGCCGTAAGCCGAACGCTACGTCAACCGCAGGTTTCCGAGGTGATACCATATCACAAAGTCCCTTGACGAAACCGACGGCGTGCGCGAAGCACCGCCCCGCTATGAAGACCCTCTCCCTCACCGCCGCGGCGGCCGCGATGCTCGTGCTCGCCGGTTGCCAGCAAAAGGCCGAAACCGTCGATACCACCGCTCCCGATCCCATGGCGGACGCGCTTGCCAACGCCCCCGCCGTCGAGCTGCCGCCGGCAGTCAAGGCATCGGTCGCGTTCCGCTGCAAGGACAACAGCCTCGCTTACGTGGACTTCTTCTCGGGCGACAAGCAGGCCAATCTGCGGACCGAAAAGAACGGCCCGATGATTCACCTGACCGCCGAGAATGCGGGCGATCCGCTGACGGCCGAGGGCGGCTACAAGCTGACCGGCAACCAGAGCAACATCACGCTCACCACGCCCACGGGCACGCAAACCTGCAAGCACTGACAACGCTCCAGACGATCGAGCGCAAGAGGGGTCGGCATCGCGCCGGCCCCTTTTTGCATCGGGCGGCTACCCTGCTGGCGCCGGACGTGGCACAGTCGCGCCACCGATGACTGCGTTCGCGATCGCCTGACGATGGAGATGCTCGATCCGCATCTGGTGCTCGGCGCCTATGCGGCCGGCGTGTTCCCGATGGCGGACAGCCGCGATGCCGACACCGTCTTCTGGGTCGAGCCGCGCCAGCGCGCGATCCTGCCGCTCGACGGCTTCCGCGTCTCGCGATCGCTGCGCAAGACGATCGCGTCGGACCGTTTCCGCGTCACCGCCGACACGGCGTTCGCCGACGTGCTCGCGCTCTGCGCCGAATCGGTCGCGAACCGCCCCGATACCTGGATCAGTCGCCCGATCGAGCGCGTCTTCGCCGAGCTTCATCGCATGGGGTTCGCGCATTCGATCGAATGCTGGTCGGGCGACCGGCTGATCGGCGGCCTCTACGGCCTCGCGCTCGGCCGGGCCTTTTTCGGCGAAAGCATGGTGAGCCGCGCCACCGATGCCTCGAAGGTCGCGCTCGCCTGGCTGGTGGCGCGACTGAAGCGCGGCGGCTTTACCCTGCTCGATTGCCAGTTCCAGACCGATCACCTCGCCTCACTCGGTGCGATCGAGATAGCGCGCGAGGATTATCTTGCGTTGCTGACCGCCGCGCTGGGCGAGCTGGCGGGGGCCGCCGGCGCGGCAGGCGCGGGCGCCGCCGCGGGCAACGCGGCCACCGCAGCATTCGCCGCAGCGGTTTCATCCCCGTCGCTGCCCGATTTCGGCGCGCTCGACGCGCTCGGCGGGCCCGATCCCAACGACCCGGCCGAGACCGTGTCGGGCCCGGTCTCCGGCCGCGACATCTTGCAGCTCTTGGTCCACACATCGTAGATCGGATGCTGGACGACGTTGAGCGCCGGCCGCTCCTTGAACAGCCAGCCCGAGAATACGCGCCGCCAGCTCTGATCGGTCTGTCGCACGTCGAGCTGGACGAAGGCGCCGGTCAGCTGCTGCTGCTCCCACGGCGCGGTTTCCTCGCATGCGCGCAGCCGCACGATCGCGTCGCCCACCCGCACCGCCTGGCCAGGCTTGAGCGTGACATCGCGGCTCTCGCCGTTGCGCTTGTTGAGCAGCCCCAGCACCGCGACCCGCTGCGCCATCGGCGTCGCACCGGCTTCGTCGATATTGGCCTGGGGCACGTCGATCGTGACGACGTTCGATGCCGCCTCGCTGCCCTCTTCGACCGCCGGGGTCGATGCGGGCGCGGGCGTCGCGCCGGGCGCGCGCATCGCCTCGATTCCCTGCCAGGCACCCACACCGAGCGCGGCCACGAGCGCCGCCCCGCCGAGGAGCCGCAGGCGCGACATCATTCGGGAATCCAGGCTTCGTAATCCCCCGTCGCCGCAGCGCGGCGCCCGCCCTTTTCGAGCGCGCCCGGCGGACGATAAGCGAGCGCGGTGCCCGTCAAATTGGGGGTCGCGGGCTTTTCCCAGCGGCGCACCGGCAGCAGCGCGCGATCGGGCACGTCGTCGATCTGATGGTGCAGCCACGAGAACCAGTCGGGCGGCACCCGGCTGGCGTCGTTGGCGCCCTTGTAGATCACCCAGCGGCGCGGCAGGCCGTTCACGTCCTTGCCGCCTTCGTAGTAGACGTTCCCCAGCTCGTCCTCGCCGGCCCTGCTTTTGCCGCGCAGGCCCATCCACGTGCCGAAGGTGGAGCCTTCCCACCAGGTGAAGGTCGATTTGAGCAATCCCATGCCCGAGCGCTTAGCCCGTGGCGCGGGCCCGGGCAACACTCGTTCGCCGGGCCGTGCGTGCCGACGCCGGGCGGTGGCTCACTTCTCCGCGCCGGGCCAGCTCACCTTGTCGTCCTCGCCGATCCCCAGTTCGGCCGTGCGTCCGCCGCGAAGCTCCAGCACCGCGCTCACGGGCTCGCCCGAAGTGATCGGCGTGGTCGAATAGGGCGTGGTGTTCTCGGCGATCCGCGCGATCGTATGGTCGGGGCGGATGTAGATGATGTCGAGCGCGCTCGGCGTGTTCTTCATCCAGAAGCTCGCCTCGCGCGGCGGCCCGCCATCAGCCGGATAGGGCCAGAACAGCATCCCGCCGTCCTTGGGAATGTCGGTGCGGAACATCAGGCCGCGCTCCTGCTCGGCCGGCGTCTTGGCGATCTCGACCTCGAAGCGGTGCGCGCCGGTGGCAGCACTGGTGATCGTCACCGGCATCGTCTTCGCCGCGGTTGCCTCGTTGGCGGCGCTCGCGGCGGCGTTGCCGCCGGTGCAGGCGGCGGGAATCGTGAGGATCGCGGCGGCGAGCGCCGCCTGGATGCGCGGGTTCATCGTTTCAGCCTTCCCTTTCGACGGCGACCGCGAGCGGTCCCTTGTCCGCGTCCACAACGCGGGCGCGGAGCAACTGATCCGGCTCGACGTCGAGAATATCAGCGCGGCGCAAGGTTTCGATATGGACGAAGATATCCGACGATTCGCCGTCGCGCACCAGAAATCCATAGCCTTTCAGCCGGTTGAACCATTTCACCCTGACGGGCTCGAACGGCCCCGCCAGATGCGCGAGCGCCTCGAGATCGCCGTGCCCTGCCCCGCCGCGCGCCCTCGGCGCGGGCTCGACCGCATTGCTGAGGTCGATCGACACGATCTCGCGCGCCTGCAAGCCGCGGTCGCGCTGGACGGCGATGCATTCCACCCGCGCGCCTTCGGGAAGGCTGCGGCGGCCGTGGGGCTGGAGAACCGTGAAGTGGATCAGGATGTCGCCCACAGGCTCATCCGCGACCAGGAAGCCGAATCCCCGCGTCACGTCGAACCATTTGAGCGTGCCGCTATAGACGCGCTCGTCCGCCTCCTGTTCGGCGGTCTTCCTTGTCTGATCCGGCGCGCGCGGCACCGGCTGCGGACTGACACTCATCACGAACTTCCCCCAACCGGGCTCCTCTATCACAGGAAATCGCCGAGTCGAAAAGGTTGCGATGCCGTTTACGATCGCATCGTTTCGAGCTCGTCACATTCCTCGCCGGGCGCCATGTCGACGATCCGGCGCGCGATCGCGAAATCGTGGCCCGCGCGAATCATCGCCGCGAGCTGCTTCTCGCGCAGCGCACGATCGGGCCGCGAGGCGCCGAAAGGCCCGATTCGCCGTCGCCGCGCGAAGGCGAGCGCCGCGTCCATGGCGCCCGATTCGACGATCGGCGCCGCCGCTTCGGCGTCTTCCTGTGCGACGCCCGCGACGCGAAGCGCGGCCGAAACGCGCCGCCCGCCCAGGCCCCGCCGCGTCATCGAGCGCGCGCGGGCTTCGGCAAAGGCGCGATCGTCGACATAGCCGAGCGCCGCCATGCGGTCCGCCACCTCCTCGGGATCGGCCGCGGCGCCCTCCCAGCCCCGCTCGCGCACCTTGCGCGCCAGATACGCCGCAAGCTTCGCCCGTGTGGTCGCGAATCGCTCGACATAGCGCAGCGCGAGCCGGTCGAGCGCGGCCGCGTCGAGCGGCTTCGGAGGGCGTCGCGAACCGGGCATTGCGCCATCATTGTGCCACAGTCGCAACGGAATTTGAACGTCAGCGCGGGGCAGAGCGATCGTGGGCCGCGGCGTGCGGTCGACTTTTCGAGACACTGCGCGACGAGAGGGGCGCGAAGAATGATGGCCAACGAACTCGAGCGGATCCACGCTGCCGATGCGGCGGCGCCGGTCGCGACTCCGACCGAGGACAGCCTTGCGCGGCGGTGGGCGGACTTCGTGACGCTGGGTGAAGCGCTCGATTATGCCGCGACCGGCGCGCGGGGCTTCAACTTCCACGATCCGCGCGGGGCGCTGGCGCGCGCCTATTCGTTCGCCGAGCTGCGCCGCGACGCGCTCGACTGCGCCTATCGCCTGATCGCGCGCGGGATCGCGCCGGGGGATCGAATCGCGCTCGTGGCGGAAACCAGCCCCGAATTCGCCGCGCTGTTCTTCGGCGCCGTCTATGCCGGCGCATGGCCGGTGCCGCTGCCGCTGCCCACCTCGTTCGGCGGCAAGGATTCCTATGTCGAGCAGTTGCGCGTCCAGCTCGCGAGCTGCGATCCCCGTCTGCTGATCTTCCCGCCCGAGCTTGCGGAAATGGCGACCGACGCGGCTCGCCTCGTCGATGTCGAGGGGGTGGATTGGGACAGCCTCGCCGCCGGCCCGGCGCCCGAAACGACATTGCCGCAAGCAGCCAGCGACGACATCGCCTATCTGCAATATTCGAGCGGCTCGACCCGCTTCCCGCACGGCGTGATCATCACGCACCGCGCGTTGCTCAACAATCTCGCCGCGCACGCGAACGGCATGCAGCTCACCGATACCGATCGCTGCGTGTCGTGGCTGCCCTGGTATCACGACATGGGGCTGGTCGGCTGCTTCCTGTCGCCGGTCGCCAACCAGGTGTCGGTCGATTACCTCAAGACCGAGGATTTCGCCCGGCGTCCGCTCGCCTGGCTCGACCTGATCACGCGCACGACGCGCGCAGGCCACAGCACAATCAGCTATTCGCCCACCTTCGGCTACGACATCTGCGCGCGGCGCATGTCGAGCCAGACCAAGGCCTCCGATCGCTTCGATCTGTCGGGCTGGCGCCTGGCCGGCAACGGCGCGGACATGATCCGCCCCGACGTGATGCAGAGCTTCGTCGACGCCTTCGCCGATGCGGGCTTCCAGGCTTCCGCCTTCCTGCCGAGCTATGGCCTCGCCGAGGCGACGCTCGCGGTGTCGATCATGCCGCCGGGCGAAGGCATCCGCGTCGAGCTGGTCGAGGAAACCCAGCTTTCGGGCGTCGAGGCGGGCCAGGATCGGCCGCAGCGCTTCCGCGCGATCGTCAATTGCGGCAAGCCGGTCAAGGACATGACAGTCGAGGTCCGCGAGGAGGACGGCACCCCGCTTCCCGAGGGCGCGATCGGCAAGATCTGGTGTACGGGCCCGTCGCTGATGAGCGGCTATTTCCGCGATCAGGAAGCGACCGACGCCTGCATGGCCGACGGCTGGCTCGACACCGGCGACATGGGCTATATGTCGAACGGCTACGTCTACATCGTCGGCCGCGCCAAGGACATGATCATCGTCAACGGCCGCAACCATTGGCCGCAGGACATCGAATGGGCGGTCGAGCAGCTCCCCGGCTTCAAGGCCGGCGACATCGCCGCCTTCGCGATCACCACGCCGGGCGGCGAGGAAACCCCGGCGGTGCTGGTCCAGTGCCGCACTTCGGACGATGCCGAACGCCAGCGCCTGCGCGACGAGATCCGCGAGCGCGTCCGTTCGGTCACCGGCATGAACTGCGTGATCGAGCTCGTGCCGCCGCGCACGCTGCCGCGCACCAGCTCGGGCAAGCTGAGCCGCACCAAGGCGCGCAACCTCTACCTCGCCGGCGAGATCAAGCCTTACGCGATCGCGGCGTAAGCACGCGCCCCACGAAAGCCGGTGGTTCCTTGCGAGGACGTCGGCCCTCGCGAAAGGGCCGATGTATCATGCCCGTTGAATCTGCGTGTGTGCGGCGGTTCGAGCAGCATGCGTTAAATCGGCATCACCCCTTCTTCCGTTCGTGCTGAGCTTGTCGAAGCACCGCTCTTTCTTTTCTGCATCGCAAAGAAAGAACAGCCCTTCGACAAGCTCAGGGCGAACGGGGATGGATGATGCCGATTTAACGCATGCCGCTCTAGCCGCCGGCTGACCGCTGATAGTGACGGCGCGCCTTTGCCTTGTTGCCGCAATCGCGCATGCTGCACCAGCGGCGCGGCCGACCGCGCGAGCGATCGACGAAGAGCCAGCCGCAGCCCGGCCCCTGGCATTCCCGCACCTTCTCGAGATCATTCGACAGGAGCAATTCGGCGGCATCGTCGAGAACGGCAAATAGCGATCGATGAAGCGCGCCGGCGTCAGGCGCCCAGCCCCAGACGATGCGTTCATCCTGTTGCCGCAGCCGTCGCGCGCTGGTCATCTTTCGAAGATCTCGTCCAAACGCCCGAAGCGTCGCCTCATCGACGGCTTGCCCGTGCGCGGGAAACCGGAACAGATCATGCAGCCGCTCCCGGATCGCACGCGCCTCCTCGAGATCGGCCTCTACCAGCCCTGCCGCGGGCAATCCGAACGTGGTGAGCCAGCATTGAAGATCGGGCAGGGCCGCCAACAGGTCGCGCCGTTTGTCGGGGTTGCCGCGGTTGGCGACCGTGTTCACGAAATCCAGCGCGAGATTCCCGCCGATGGCGTCGAAAGGCGTCGGATCGCTCATGCGTCAGATGTGACTCCTTGCGCCAATGCCTAATTCACTATAACCCTATTATGACAAATATAGGGGTTATTGATGCGCTTTGCGACTGCCGTGATCGGAATGGTGCTCGCGCTCGTCGCGATGCCACCCGCCAACGCGCATGTCGAGGTCGCGCTGTCACGCGCGGAAGCACCGCTGAACGGCCCCTGGGCGTTCCGGCTCGGCGACGATCCCCGCTGGGCCTCTCCGCAATTCGACGATCGCGACTGGGAACGCGTCGATCTCACGCCCGCACCCGGCGCACATGACGGCGATGTCGGCCTGCCCGGCTACGTTCCAGGCTGGACGGCGCGCGGACATGGCGGGCGCTGGGGCCACGCCTGGTATCGGCTTCACCTCCGCTGGAGCGGGCCGGCGGGCCCGCCTCCCATGCTTCTCGGGCCGACCCTCGTGGACGATGCTTACGAGATTTATTGGAACGGCAGGCGGATCGGCAGCATCGGCGACTTCACCGCCGCGCCCCCGCGCCTCTATGGCGTGCGTCCGCAAATCTTCCGGTTGGGCGGTTCCGGAGCGGCCGGAGAGGGCGTCCTCGCCATCCACGTCTATCTGTCGGAGACGTCGGCCGGCTATCCCGAAGCGGGCGGCATTCATGTCGCGCCGATCCTGGCCGAGCCGGCGGCCGGAGACGCGCGCTATCTGGCGCAATGGTGGAAGACCTTCTGGGGCTATGTCGTCGACCTGATCGAGCCGGTGGCGCTGCTGGGCCTGGCGCTCTTCGCGCTGGCGCTGCGGCGATTTGCCCCCGACGACCGGTTCCTGCCCTGGGCTGCCGGCACCGTTGCCGCGATCGCGGCGTCGCGGATCAATCAGCCGTTGTTCTACTGGACCGCCGCAGAGAGCCTGCAGACGTTGATCGTCGCGCGGTACGTCGTTCTCAATCCGCTGGCGATCGTATCATGGGTCATCGCCTGCCGGCGTCTGGGGGAGCGCTCCGATCGCCGGGTCGATGCCGCGGCCTGGCTGTTCGGCGCGCTGGCCGGTGTCGCCGCGCTTCCGGGCATCGATGCCCAACTGCTTCAGTCGCTCGCCCGGGGAGCACTCCTGGCGATCTTCTGCTGGTCCGTCTTGTGCGTTGCCCGCGCCACTCGCCTGCGCCTCCTGGCCTTGGCGACGATGCTCGTCATGGCTGTCGCGTTGTTCGCCGAGGAACTTTCGGCGATCGGGGTTCCCGGCATATGGTTCCCGTTCGGCGTGGGCGTATCGCGCACGCAATTTGCCCTGGCTGCGGCGATCCCGCTTCTCGGCATATTCCTGTACCTGCGTGCTTCGCTTGGAAGACCGGACAAGCCGTCGACACCCGTCTCGCCGCCCTAACCTTCCGCTAACCTGAAGCCGCTATCCCCGCGGGCGTGAGCAACCAGACCTCAGAATTCGCGACGCCACGGATCAACACCCGCGCCTTGCTCGGGCTCTACGATCCGGAGGATTCGACCGATTGGGGCCCGATTCGCGCCGCGCAGCTCAACGCCGGCGCGCAGCTCGCCTTGTTCCTGCTCGGCGTCAACGTCGTCAGCGCGGCGCTGGTCACCCTGCTCTGCCGGCCGCTCGCGCCGGGCTGGCTGCTCGCCGGATGGGCCGGGCTGCTGACAGTGGTGAGCACGGTCGTGGCGTTGCGACGGCTCGCCCCACGCCACCGCAAAGCGACAATTGCGAGCGTCCGCGATGTTCGCGATACGATGCTCGACGGCATCAGCCTCGCAGCCGTGTGGTCTGTCATCCCGTTCGCGATCGGGCCGCAAGCCACGATCGGCGCGGCACTGGGCCTCTGGATCGTGATCTCGCTCCTGATGACCGCCCTGGCGGTCGCCCTCGCCGGGTTGCCGCTCGCGACGCTCTCGTTCCTCGGTTTCCTCGGCGGCGCCGTCACCGCGATGCTCGCGATCGTCGGCGGGCCGCTGCTGGCGATCGGCGCCGCGCTCTTCACCATTTTGTTGATGCTGGGCTGCTTCACGCGGGGCCGCGCGCTCGTCGTGATCCGCGCAAGCGAGATCGCGCTCGCCGAGCGTGACGAGACGGTGCGGCTGCTGCTGCGCGATTTCGAGGATCAGGGCGCCGACTGGTTGTGGGAAATCGATGCGGCGCGGCGTGTCGTCCGCGCCAGCCCCCGCTTTTGCCATGCGGTCGGGCTCGATCCCATCAAGATCAACGGCATGTCGTTCCTCCAGATCCTGGCGGGCCCGACCTGGGAGCAAGGCAATTTCTCGGCCGGCCTGCGCAGCCTTTCGGACAAGCTCAAGCAGCGCGAAGCGTTTCGCGATCTGCTGTTGCCCGTCGAGGTGCGCGGCGAGCAGCGCTGGTGGGAAATGACGGCGAGCCCGCGCATCGACGAGGAAGGCCGCTTTTGCGGCTTTCGCGGCGTCGGTTCCGACGTCACCGAGCAACGCGCGTCGGCCGACCGCATCAATCGCATGGCGCGGTTCGACACGCTCACCGGCTTGCCCAACCGCCTCCACATCAACGAGACGCTCGCCAAGGCCATGGCGGAGGCCGAGAAATGGGGCGCGCGCTGCGCCTTCATGATGATCGACCTCGATCGCTTCAAGGCCGTCAACGACACGCTCGGCCATCCGGTCGGCGATCGGTTGCTGCGGCGCGTGTCGGAGCGGCTCGGCCAATTGATGAGCGCCAACGAGACGTGCGGTCGGCTCGGCGGCGACGAGTTCGCGGTCGTGGTCCGCGACGCGGGCGACACCGACCGCATCGAAAAGCTCGCACTGGCCATCATCGACACCTTGTCGCGGCCCTACGACATCGATCAGAACACGCTCTATATCGGTGCGTCGGTGGGGGTCGCGATCGGCCCGCGCGACGGGCGGACGGCGGAAATGCTGATCCGTTCGGCCGATCTCGCGCTCTATCGCACGAAGGACGGGGGCGGCGCAGGCTTCCACATCTACGAGCCGCAGCTCCACCTCCAGGCCGAGGAGCGGCGCCAGCTCGAAATGGCGTTGCGCAGCGCGCTTCCGAACGGCGAGCTGCACCTCCAATACCAGCCGGTGGTGGAAGCGACGACCGGGTCGCTGGCCGGCTTCGAGGCGCTGCTGCGCTGGACCCACCCCGAGCTCGGCACCGTGCCGCCCGACAAATTCGTCCCGCTTGCGGAAGAAGCCCGCCTGATCGCGCCGATCGGCGAATGGGTGCTGCGCACTGCCTGTGAGGAAGCCGCGGCCTGGCCCTCGGATGTGCGCGTGGCGGTCAACGTCTCCGCGGAGCAGCTCCACAATCCCCAGTTCGCCGCCATGGTCGCGCAGGCGCTGGCGCAAAGCGCGCTTGCTCCCGAACGGCTCGAGCTGGAGGTGACCGAGAGCGTCTTCCTCCATGAGGGCACGTGCGCGACCGCGGTGCTCGAACGATTGCTCGATCTCGGCGTGCGGCTCAGCCTCGACGATTTCGGCACGGGCTATTCGTCGCTCGCCTATCTGTCGCGAACGCGGTTTTCGACGATCAAGATCGATCGCACCTTCGTTCAGGGCGCGTCGAGGGGCAAGAAGGAGGCGATCGCGATCATCCGCGCGGTGGTCGCGCTGGCGCAGAGCCTCGGCATGGCGACCACCGCGGAGGGTGTCGAGACCGCCGAGGAGCACGAGATGATCCAGGGCCTGGGGTGCACCAAGGTCCAAGGCTATTATTTCGGCCGCCCGCTTCCGGTCGAGGAGGCGCGCGCGATCGCGTGCCGCCCCTTCGACGATTCGGCCAACGCCGCCGCCTGAACGCCGCGACGTATTGCCCCCGCAAAAAAGGGGGGCTAGGGGGGCGGGGCGTAGGGGCGTAGCTCAGCTGGTTAGAGCGTCGGTCTCCAAAACCGAAGGCCCTCGGTTCGAATCCGAGCGCCCCTGCCATTCCCGATTTTCCCCCGCCGCCGAGCCTTGCCTTTCCCGCGCGCCGGCGCTATCTCGCGGCCACTTTTTCCGACATCGCGGGACGGGGCACCGGTTGACCATCACCGGGCAACGGGCCATGTCCCGCTTTCGGTTTTTCGAGTGGAAGAGCGCACGTGGCGAAGACGAGTCCGATCGAATTCATCCGGCAGGTCCAGGCCGAGACCCGCAAGGTGGTGTGGCCCAGCCGCCGGCAGACGGTGATGACCGCGGTGATGGTGCTGATCATGACCTCGCTCTTGGCGCTGTTCTTCCTGGGCGTCGATTCGATCTTCGACGCGATCGTCAAGGCGCTGCTCTCGCTCGCCGCCTGACGCGTACACAAGGACAAGGGACGAAGGACATTAAAATGTCGCGCTGGTACATCATTCACGCCTATTCGGGCTTCGAGGGCAAGGTCCGCGATGCGATCATGGCCGAGGCCACCCGCATGGGGCTGGAGCAGCTCGTCGAGCAGATCGAGGTGCCGACCGAGACCGTGACCGAGGCGCGCCGCGGCAAGAAGGTGCAGGTCGAGCGCAAGTTCATGCCCGGCTACGTGCTCGCCAAGCTGAACATGACCGACGACGTCTATCACCTCGTCAAGAACACACCCAAGGTGACGGGCTTCCTGGGATCGAGCGGCAAGCCGCAGCCGATCAGCGACAAGGAAGCCGCGCGGATGCTCAATTCGAAGGAAGAGGCCGCCGCCGCGCCCAAGACGCAGATCAAGGTCGATTACGAGATCGGCGACGCGGTGAAGGTGCTCGAAGGCCCCTTCGCGAGCTTCAACGGCGTGGTCGAGGAGCTCGATTTCGACAAGGCGAAGGTGAAGGTGAGCGTGAGCATCTTCGGCCGCGCGACCCCGGTGGAACTGGACTTCGAGCAGGTCGAGCGCTCCAAATAACGCGCAGCATTATTTGGGCGCGTAGGGCGAAGCCCACGCGCGCACGCGCTCGACCGGCCAGCGGGTCGGCGGAACGCCGAACCCGTCCGACGACGCGGGATTCACTCCCGCGTCGGGCGTAGCTGGTTTGCGCCCTCACCCCGGCGTCCGCGTGGCAATCTCGATTGCTGCCTTGCTGCCGTTCGTTAAGACGCGCGAGCGTTTGAGTCACAACGAAATATCTGCGCTTTGGGGTTTCAGCTATTAAGGCTGGATAGTCTCCATTGCCGGACCTGCGGCGGTGGCGCGCCACATCTATGAGGTCGCAATAGGCTTATAGCCCGCCAGTTCCGCGAGAGCTGGCGATCCTTCGTGTCGGCGAGCGTCGAGCGCCGTCGCGGCGTTGCTTGGCGGTAATGAATGGTGCGGCGACGCTCGTGTTCCTCGAAGCCGACCGGCGGCCCAATCCTCAATCGAATATACTGTGTCATAGATCGCGCGCGTCGTCTCGCGCAGAGCCCCATCGTCACGAATTGCTTGACCGGCGAAATGAACCTGATAGAACATAACACGAACATTATTCAAGGTGGTGACTGTCCGCCTGCGACGAACGGGAGCTAAGTCATGGTCAGATTAGCAATGCCGGCCTTGATCATGCCGGAATGTCATGCAATCGACGCGGCTACGACAATCGTAACGCCGCCAGTTCGGTCGATGAGGGGTTGAGATCGTGCGCAGCGTAGAGCTTTTCACGGGATGCGGCGGCCTCGGCCTCGGCCTGGCCCGCGCGGGCTTTCATCATGACCTGATGGTCGAGTGGAACGAGGACGCCGTCGCGACCGTGGTCCATAACCGCGAGAAGGGCGTCGAGCACGTAGAGAACTGGCCGATCGTGAGCCGCGACGTTCGGGAGATCGACTGGACGCAGTATGCGGGCGTCGACCTCGTCGCGGGCGGTCCGCCGTGCCAGCCATTCAGCATCGGCGGCAAGCATCGTGGTGACGATGATCACCGCGATATGTGGCCGCAAGCGATACGCTCAGTGCGCGAGATACGACCGCGCGGCTTCCTGTTCGAGAATGTCCGAGGCCTGACTCGCCAGAAGTTCGCGGGATATTTGCAGTCGATCGTCGACGGCCTGACCAAGCCGGCCGTCGATCTGCGATACGAGGTTCGCGTGATCAGCGTGAACGCGGCCGACTATGGCGCCGCACAGAAGCGTCATCGCGTCATTATCGCTGGTGTCCGCTCCGACGTGCTGACCAAGCCCGTCCCGATGCTCGAGCCGACTCATTCACGCGAGCGCATGCTATGGGAGCAGTTCGTCACCGGCTCTTACTGGAACGAGTACAGTCTTCCCCCGCAGAAGGAGCCGACGGACTACCTCGACATGGGGACGGTGAAGAAGCTGCGCGCCCTCGGGGTGGAGCCAACCGGCAAGCGCTGGGTGACCGTGCGTGACAAATTGTGCGGCTTGGGTGAACCGACAGGCGTGGACAATCACGTCTTCCAGCCGGGCGCAAAGGTCTACAAAGGACACACCGGCAGCCCGCTCGATCAACCGGCCAAGGCGCTCAAGGCTGGCGATCATGGCGTCCCTGGCGGCGAGAACATGATGGTGCTGCCCGACGGCGGCGTCCGCTACTTCACTGTGCGCGAGGCGGCTAGGCTGCAGGGTCTGCCGGACAATTACGCATTCCCGCGCAGCTGGACCGAGAGCATGCGCCAGCTCGGTAATGCCGTTCCTGCCGAACTAGCGGAAGCCGTCGGACGCTGGATGGCTAACATCTTGACCGCGGAGGGCGATCGCCTGCCAATAGCGGCGTGACCGAATCGCAGACCAACTCCGCCACCGTTATCGATGCCGAGCCGAAAGGCTACGTCGAATACGAGATTGACATCGAACGCGTTTTGCGCGGCGACCTACCCCGGATCGTTGATGGCATTGATCCGGCGCCGCTGACGGCAGCGTCGGTCAACGCGATACCGGAAGGAGCGAAGGGAGCATACGTCCTGCTCTTGGATGGTTATCCAGTCTATGCAGGTAAAACCGACACCCGGCACGGGTTTCGCGACCGGCTCAACCGTCATGCGTATTCGATTCAGAATCGCAAAAACTTAGACCCGGACACGATCAGCTTCAAGGCGATCCGCATACTTGTCTTCTCTAACTTCGACGTAGAGGCGATACTGATCGATGAGATGCGTAAGGCAGATAAAGCCGCGCTAAGCTGGAATTACAGCGGGTTCGGGTCGAACGACCCGGGCCATCGGCGCGAGGGACAGCAACCGGCTGAATTCGACGTACAGTATCCCGTCAACATTGACCGGCCGCTCCATCTCGTGAGGCCGGGGCAGTATCAGCTTCTGCCGTTGCTCGTCCGCTTGAAAGATCACTTACCATTCAATCTGCGATACGAGACCGATCTGAAGCCCGGCACTAACGACAAATATGTTGATTATCGGAAAGGCCACGTCGATCAACGCGAGGCTGGTTCAGTAGTTGTAGACGATGCTGACACAACGCGAACGCTGCTACTAAAGATTATGATGGCGCTTCCGCCTGGCTGGCGAACCACAGTCTTTCCTGGCCGCGTAATCCTCTACAAGGACGGCACGAACTACCGATACGCGCTGGAGAGCTTCACAGCTTGAAGAAGCCGAAGGCGCCGCTGTCACGCTCAGAGGTGATGTCGCGGGTAAGGGGGCGCGACACGAAGCCGGAGATGCGCCTAAGGCGCGCCCTGCATGCTGCGGGGGTGCGATATCGCCTTCAGGCCCGTGAGCTGCCTGGTCGGCCGGACATCGTCTTCAGGCGCGCTCGCCTAGCGATCTTCGTACACGGTTGCTTCTGGCATCGTCACCGAGGGTGTGAGCACGCGCGCATGCCGAAGAGTAGAATCGAGTTCTGGGAGGCTAAGTTCGCGGCAAACGTCAAGCGGGATACCCGGCAGGTCGACGAGCTCGAGGCCGCCGGCTGGACGGTGATGACGCTGTGGGAGTGCGAGACGCGCGACCAAGCCTCGATCGACAGATTCGTCTACGACGTCGTCAGTCTCGTGAACCATCGTTAACGGTTTGCACTTGGCGCACCATTCGCTCGGAGAAAAAACATAGATCCGGGCGCAACCAGTGATTGCAACCGCCCAAGTGACCGGCAACACCTTTATTCCGCGATTTCGAGAAGAGGGGAACGCATTAGGGCTCGAACCTAGGACCCGCTGATTAAAAGTCAGCGCTATCGTCAGCTTTGATCGGTTGCTCAAGCGGCCATTGACTACCGGCCCAAGTTCAGCCGCCCCTCCCCTCCCAATCCTTCAACCGCCATCCGCCGAACAGCGCCGCCTTGCCGATGCCGTCGCCGCCCTCTCCGCTCTCCCCCTCCCCGTCAGCCTCGCCCCTCCGCGCCTCGCTCCACCCCATCACCTGGTCGAGCGCGGGGAGCGGCGGGGGATCGGGCTCGAAGGGGGACGGCCAGCCGCGCTCGCGCCGCGCGGCTTCGGCCACGGCGAAGGCCTCGCGATCGCGCTGGAGGCGGGCCTCGTGGATCGCGCCGAGGCGGACCGACCACGCCTCGCTCGATTCGCCGCGGCGGCGCTTGATGTAATCGGGCTCGCTCCACAGGCGCGCCTCCTTCTGGTGGAGATAGAGGAGCTGGAGCGCCTCGGCCGCCGTCATGCGCGGGATCGGCGGGGGATCGTTGTGGCGCCAGTCGTCGTCCTCATACGCATCGGGCGGGAAGCCTTCGAGGAGCGCGGCCTCGAGCCGGTCGTAGCCCATCTGGAGCGCGAGGCGCCATTCGCGGGCGAAGCCGGGGTTGCGGCGGCGGTGGGCGTAGAAGGCGCCGTGGGTGAAGCCGGCCGCGGCGGCGCTCAGGCGGATGTTGGCGGTGGCGCTGAGCGCGGCGAGGAAGGCTTGCTCGGCCGCGCGGGTGAGGCGGCGGCGGCCGCCGGGGCGGCGGAGCTGGAGGCGGCCGGAGGGGGTGCGATGGAGGGTTTCGCGGAGGGAGGGTTGTGGGGTGGGCCCCCTCCACCACTCGCCTTCGGCGAGCGGTTCCCCTCCCCGTTCCGGGGAGGAATTGAGAGTCGCGTGCGCCAAGGCCAAGGCGGCGTCCCATTGGGTGGCGAAATCGGGGTGGTTGGCGCGGCGGCGGGTGAATTTGGCGCGGTGGGCGCCGACCGCTCGGGCGGCCTCGCGGGCGTTGCCGGTGCGGGCGAGCGCGGCGAGGAAGGCGCGGTTCTCCAGACGCTGGGCGCGGGTGAGCTTGCGGGGCATCGTTCCCGGTTTGTTTCGGAATTTCTCCAACATTGCAAACGCGCGCGGGCGCGGGTGTTGCCGCGGCGCGGCGGATGCGCTATGGGCGCGCGCTTCCAACGCATCGGCAATGGAAAACCCTGCGGGAGCCGCGGATCGCATCCGGGGCGTTCGGACCGCTAGACTTGAGGACAGCACGCGCCGGTGTTCCGGCCGCGTGCCAACAAGAGAGTGACATGGCAAAGAAGATTACCGGCTATATCAAGCTGCAGGTGCCGGCCGGCACCGCCAACCCCTCGCCGCCGATCGGCCCTGCTTTGGGCCAGCGCGGCGTGAACATCATGGAATTCTGCAAGGCGTTCAACGCGGCGACCGGCGACCTCGAAAAGGGCGCGCCGATCCCGACGGTGATCACCGTCTATGCGGATCGCAGCTTCTCGTTCACCACCAAGACGCCGCCGGCGACCTTCCTGATCAAGAAGGCGGCGAACCTCAAGTCGGGCTCGAAGGAGCCGGGCAAGGTCTCCGCGGGCAAGATCAAGCGGTCGGCGCTGGCGCAGATCGCCGAGACCAAGATGAAGGACCTGAACGCCAACGACATCGAGGCGGCGACCCGCATCATCGAAGGCAGCGCCCGCGCGATGGGCCTCGACGTGGTGGAGGGCTGAGATCATGGCGAAGCTGACCAAGAAGCAGAAGGCCTGGACGGTCGACGGCGACAAGCTCCACGGCGTGGACGAGGCGATCAAGCTCGCCAAGGACAACGCCACCGCGAAGTTCGACGAGACGATCGAGGTCGCGCTCAACCTGGGCGTCGATCCGCGGCATGCCGACCAGATGGTGCGCGGCGTCGTCACGCTCCCCAAGGGCACCGGCAAGACGGTGCGCGTGGGCGTGTTCGCCAAGGGCGCCAAGGCTGACGAAGCCAAGGCGGCGGGCGCGGACGTCGTCGGCGCCGAAGACTTGATGGAGATCATCCAGGGCGGCACGATCGATTTCGACCGCTGCATCGCGACCCCGGACATGATGGGCGTCGTCGGGCGCTTGGGTAAGGTGCTGGGCCCCAAGGGGCTGATGCCGAACCCGAAGCTGGGCACGGTGACGATGGACGTCGCGGCGGCCGTGAAGGCGGCCAAGGGCGGCCAGGTGGAGTATCGCGTCGAGAAGGCGGGCATCATCCACTCGGGCATCGGCAAGGCGAGCTTCGCGGCCGCCGATCTGCGCGCGAATTTCGACGCGCTGGTCGACGCGGTGGTGAAGGCCAAGCCGTCGGGCGCCAAGGGCAAGTACGTCAAGAAGGTGGCGATCAGCTCCTCGATGGGCCCGGGCATCAAGATCGACACGGCGGAGGTCGCGGGGGCGTAAGCCGGAGCGAGGCGCGTAGCGCAAGCTACGCGCCGGTGCGCCCAGGCGCACGCAAACGGCCGGCCGGCGCGGCATCGCCGCGTCCGACGGCACGGGATTTACTCCCGTGCCGGCCGCAACGGAATGAGGGGCCGGGGGGCGCGTTTCTCCCGGCCCTTCTTTTTGGTGCGATCTGCTAATGCGAATGGGTTGCATTAGCGACATGAGCGGTTATGAGGGCGCGATCGTCAACGCCCACAAAAGGATCGCCCGTGTCGCTCACCCTCGCCTTCTGCCTCGCCGCCGTCGCCGCTGCCCCGGGGGCGGCCGATCCGACGAGCGAGGCCGATGACCCGCAGGCGCGGCCGGAGATCCTCGTCACCGGAGAGCGCGACGCGGACGATTTCGGCGCGAAGGTCACGAGCGCGGCGACGCGGCTGTCGCTGAGCCAGCGCGAGACGCCGCAATCGGTGAGCATCATCACCCGCGCGCAGATCGACGCGTTCAACCTCGACGACGTCAATCAGGTGCTCGCGACCACCACCGGCATCAACGTCCAGCAGGTCGAGACCGATCGCACCTATTATTCGGCACGCGGGTTCGACATCACCAATTTCCAGATCGACGGCATCGGGCTGCCCTTCGCCTATGGCCTGCAGAACGGCGCGCTCGATACCGTGACCTACGACCGGATCGAGGTACTGCGCGGGGCGAACGGGCTGCTGTCGTCGACCGGTAATCCGTCGGCGACGATCAACTTCGTCCACAAGCGGCCGACGCGCGGCCTGAACGCCTCGGCGAGCGCGCTCTACGGCTCGTTCGACCAGGTGCGCGTCGACGGCGACGTCTCGGTGCCGCTGACCAGCGACGGCAGCATCCGCGCGCGCGGGGTGGGGGCGTATCTCGACGCCGATTCCTATCTGGACCGCTACCACACCAAAAGATCGGTGCTCTACGGCATCATCGAGGCGGACCTGACGCCGACGACGCTGGTGAGCGCGGGCTATCAGCGGCAGGACAACCGCACCGCAGGCAGCCTGTGGGGCGCGTTGCCGCTGTTCTACACCGACGGCACGCCCACCGATTACGCGCGATCGACCAGCACGGGCATCGACTGGTCGCATTGGAACATCAAGGACCAGCAGATCTTCGGCGACGTGACGCAGCAATTGGGCGGCGGCTGGATCGCCAGGGTCTCCGCGCTGCGCCATGCGATCGACGAGAAGGATCGGCTGTTCTACGTCTACGGCACGCCCGACCGCGAGACCGGCGACGGGCTGTTCAGCTTCCCCGGCGCGTTCAAGGGGCCGACGCGCGACCTGACGCTCGACGCCTATGTCAGCGGGCCGGTGACGCTGTTCGGCCGCGCGCACGACCTGGTGGTCGGGGTAAACCGTGGCGCCGCTCGGGTGCAGCAATATTCGAGCTATCCGCCGGGCGACGTGCCCTTGCCCGGCGACAGCGCATTCGACGGCAGCTATCCCCTGCCCGACTTCCCCGACTTCACGCTCAGCGCCGACATGCACCAAAGACGCGAATCGGCCTATGCGCTGGTGCGGCTCAACCCCGCCGACGGGCTGAAGCTGATGCTGGGCGGCAACGTCACCCACGCGAAAAGCGAGGGCTATTCCTATGGCGTGGCGAGCAATTTTTCCAAAACCAAGGCGCTGCCCTTCGTCGGCGCGACCGCCGACCTGACGCCACACCTCACCGCCTATGCGAGCTTCGCGACGATCTTCAACCCGCAGACCGAGACCGACGTCGCGCACCGCGTGCTGCCGCCGATCGAGGGCGACAATCTGGAAGCCGGCATCAAGGGCGCGTGGCACGACGGCAAGCTCAACGCCAGCGTCTCGATCTTCCGCGCGCGGCAGAAGAACACCGCCGAGGCCGCGGGATTCGATCCGGGGACGGGGCAGACCTATTACACCACGATCGACGCGACCTCGGAAGGCATCGAGGCCGATCTGGGCGGCGAGGTGCTGCCCGGATTGCAGGCGACCGCGGGCTATACGCTGCTGCGGATCGAGAGCCCCGAGGGCGATCCGGTGCGCACCTATGTGCCGCGCA
>Ga0268289_100048_pt1 | contig 96543 bp, 88 predicted proteins | sample MetspNORM_FD_191340 | JGI IMG/M metagenome (GOLD analysis project Ga0268289, IMG submission 191340) | Soil microbial communities from San-Diego area, Southern California, United States - Methylocaldum sp. NOR-M | ecosystem: Environmental > Terrestrial > Soil > Desert | place: USA: California... | reverse complement strand
AGAGGCGTGGCGCGACACGATCCTGCCCGCCGACCAGATGCTGCTCGATGGGTTGCCGTCGACCTGGGCCGAAGTGCTCGCGCCGGCGAAGAAGCGCAGCGCCGCCGAGATCGAGGCCGAAGGACCGCTGCTCGAGGCTGATGCCGCGCTCGAACATCCCGAGCTTCCGCCCGGCTCCTATCAATGCCGGGTCGTGCGGATCGGCAAGATCGCCGGGCGCCGCCTGTTCCGATCCTTCCCGTCGCACTTCTGCTACATCCGCGACGAGGACAAAGGGCTGAGCTTCACCAAGCAGAGCGGCAGCGACCTTCCGGCAGGCTATCTCTATGCCGACGGCGACCGGCGCTACGTCTTTCTCGGCGCGCGGCAGAAGGCGCCGGGCGACGTCTCGCTCGGCTATGGCGTCGATCCCGATCGCGACGTCGTCGGCGTTATCGAGCGGGTCGGCGCATTCCGCTGGCGCCTCGTGACGCCGCGCGACGGCGACAAGGGGATCGACGTGTACGAATTGACGCCCGTGCCCGCCGATCAGCAGCCCTCCTAGGGCGGATCGACATTCAGTTCTGGCGGCCTGCAAATGGCACCTTCCCGAGCTTCCGGTGCTCACGGACCTTTAGTCCGCTGCGCTCCGGGTCTCGAAAAATCACCATTTTCGACTCGTCATCTTCTGAATGTCGATCGGCCCTAAGGCTCAATCTGTCGCGACGATGCGGCCGTCGGTGACGATGTAGCGGCTGGCGTCGCTGCCGATGGCGTCGAACAAGGCGGGCTCGGTTCCGGTCATCCATACCTGCCCCGCCATGTCGGCGAGCCGGGCGTACAGCGCGGCGCGGCGGGCGGGATCGAGATGCGCGGCGACCTCGTCGAGCAGCAGCACGGGCGCGGCACCGGTGCGGTGCGCGACCAGCCCGGCATGGGCGAGCACGAGCCCCAGCAGCAACGCCTTCTGCTCGCCGGTCGAACACAAGGCGGCCGGCTGGCGCTTGGCGTGGTGGATGACGGCGAGATCGGCGCGATGCGGCCCGATCAGCGTGCGCCCTGCGGCGGCATCGCGGCGGCGGCCCGCGGCGAGCGTCTGCGCCAGATCGTGCGCGGCACCTTCGGGATTTTCGAGCGACAGGCCGGCCCGGGCGAACGGCCCTTCGGGCGCGGCATCGAGCGCGTCGCAGAGCGCGGCGACGGTGGCGCCGCGTGCGGCATCGATCGCGGCGCCGTGTTCCGCCATCTGCGCTTCGAGCGCGGCAAGCCAGGCGGGATCGGGCGCGTCGCCGCCGCCGAGCAGGCGGTTGCGCGCGCGCATCGCCGCCTCGTAGCGTGTCGTGTGCGCCGCATGGCCCGGCGCGAGCGCGAGCGTCAGCCGATCGAGGAAGCGCCGCCGCTCGCCCGGGCCTTCGACGAACAGCCGATCCATCGCCGGCGTGAGCCACAATACGGTGAGCCACTCCGCCAGCGCGTTGGCGGGCGCGGGCGCGCCGTTGACGCGGACGAGCCGGCGATTGGGGGCGCCGGGTTCGATCCCCGTAGCGATATCCACGTTCGGCTCGATGGTGGCCGCGATGCCGAATCCGCCGGTGCCGCCCTGTCGCGCCATGTCGGCCAAGGGTGCCCGGCGAAGCCCGCGGCCGGGCGCGAACAGCGACACCGCCTCGAGCACGTTGGTCTTGCCCGCCCCGTTCTCGCCGGTGAGCACGACGAAGCCCGGGCCGGGGGTCAGCACCGCATCGGCATGGTTGCGGAAATCGGTGAGGACGAGGCGCGAGATCATGCCCGCCCACGCCCAGGGCCGATCGACATTCAGCTCTGGCGGCCTGCAAATGGCGCCTTTGCGATCTTCCGGTGCTCACGTGCCATCAGCACGCTGCGCTCCGGGTCTCGCAAAAACACCATTTTCGACTCGCCATCCTCTGAATGTCGATCGGCCCTAGCGCGTTTGATGCCGAAGCGCGATTGCTTGTGTCAGGCCGTCGCGGCTGCCTGCTGCTTCTGCGCCGAGAGATAGGAGGCGAGCTCGGGGCCGAGCTCGCGCTGGGCCTTCAGATACGCATGCGGAGTCGCGATGCCGAGGCGGCGGCGCGCGGCGTCGATCGGCTCGGCCATCAGCGCTTCGTAATCCTCGCCGATCAGCCACGCGGCCTTGCGGCCGTGGCGATAGCCTTCCCACACCGCCCTGGAGAACAGCCGGTTGCCCGTGACCTTGAGGCTCTTGAGCGAGGCCGCGCCCGCGATCCACGCCCAGCCGAGCCCGCCGACCTGCGCGTAGCTGAAGGCGACGAGGCACGCCTCACCCAGGCTCTCGTCGGCCTTGTAGCCGGTGAGCACGTGCCAGATGTCGTGGACGTCGCGGGTGCGGCGGCCGAACCAGGCATAGGGATGCGGTAGTTCATCCTCGCGAATGACCTTGGAGACCTCGGCGAGCCCGTCGGCCGAATAGCCGGTCGTCTCCAGGAAGTCGCGATAGGCGGCGCCGACCGTGCCGGAGGCGAATTGGCCGATCCACGCCTTGTCGATGAAGCGCTGCGCCAGCTCGACACGTTCATACGCCGTGCGCCCGCCCTCTTCGGTGGCGAGCAGGCGCGCGTAATTCTTCTCCGAATTGCCCGCGTTGAGCGCTTTCATGATGCGAAACACCTGCGTGGTGTCGTCGCCATTGGCGAGCAATTTGCGAATCGCGTCGAACGCGGTCCGCCAGTCACGCCGCCCGGTGGTGCCGGGAAAGGGGGGAAGCTTGGCCATGAGTCGATCCTTACTTACATCGATGTAAGTATGAGGTGCCGGTCGTGTCGTCAAGCGTTGCTGCTGGCGGCAGACGCGGCGAATGCGGTAACGCGACCCCGGACGTACGACAAATGGAGCAAGGAATGGCACGGGGTCGCCAGTCATCGGTCCGGATCGCCGCGGGGATCATCGCGATCACCGCCTGGGCCGGACTCGCCATCCAGGTCGATGCGAGTGCGGCGCTCACGCATTCGGCGGCGCGCACCTTGTGGGTGATGGCGCGCTATTTCACCGTGCTGACCAATCTCGCCGTGGCCTTGCTGTTCACCGCCATCGCCCTGCGTCCGCAATGGAGCCCGCCGCGGCTGATCGGCGGGGTGACGATCGCAATCATGCTGGTGGGCGTCGTTTCCGCGACGTTGCTGGCGGGACTGCTCCATCTCAGCGGCGGCGCCAAAATTGCCGACCTGCTGCTTCATCGCGCGACGCCGGTGCTGGTGCCGTTGTTCTGGCTGGCGATGGTGCGGCACGGGCGGCTGACGCATCGCGCGCCCGTGCTTTGGGCCGCCGCGCCGCTGGCTTATTGGGTCTACGCCCTCGTCCGCGGCCATGCCGAAGGGATATATGCCTATCCGTTCCTGAACGTCGCCGAGAACGGCTGGCCAACGACGATCGTCATCGCGCTGATCATCGCCGCGGCATTCTTCGCCACGGGGCATGCGATGGTCTGGCTCGATCAGCGGCTGCGATCGGTGCGCCGCTGAGCCGCGGTCATCACACCCGCATCGGCATCAGCACGTAGAGCGCGGGCGCCTTGTCGTTCTCGCGGATCAGCGTGGGCGCGGCGGCATCGGCGAGGTGGACCTCGACCAGATCGCCTTCGAGCTGGCCCAGGATATCGAGCAGATAGCGCGAGTTGAAGCCGATCTCGAAGGGCAGCGAGGTATAATCGCCCGGCACTTCCTCGGCCGCGGTGCCGTTTTCGGGGCTCGTCACCGACAGCGTGATCTTGTCCTTGTCGAGCGCCATCTTGACCGCGCGGGTCTTTTCGGTCGCGATCGTCGAGACGCGGTCGACGCCTTCCTCGAAGCTGCGCGGATCGATCTTGAGGATCTTGTCGTTGCCCGTCGGAATCACGCGGCTGTAATCGGGGAAGGTACCGTCGATCAGCTTGGAGGTGAGCACCGCCTGGCCAAGATCGAAACGGATCTTGGTGTTCGAGAGCGACACGCCGACCGAGCCGTCGATCTCGTCGAGCAGCTTGCGCAGCTCGCCCACGCATTTGCGGGGAATGATGACGTCGGGCATGCCCTCGGCGCCGTCGGGGCGGGGCACGGTGACGCGCGCGAGGCGGTGGCCGTCGGTCGCGGCGGCCTTGAGCACGGGCTGCGGATCATCCGACACGTGGAGGAAGATGCCATTCAGATAATAGCGCGTCTCCTCGGTCGAGATCGCGAATCGCGCCTTGTCGATGATCTGCTTGAGCGTCTCGGCCGGGAGCTCGAACGTCGTCGGCAGCTCGCCCTCGGCGATCACCGGGAAATCGTCGCGCGGCAGCGTCGCCAGGCTGAAGCGCGCGCGCCCCGCCACGATCGACATGCGGCCTTCGGCGGCGGAAAGCTCCACCTGCGCGCCTTCGGGCAGCTTGCGCGCGATGTCGAACAGGGTGTGCGCCGATACCGTCGTGGCGCCCGCCTGATCCACCGCGGCGGCGACGCTTTCGTCGATCTGCAGGTCGAGATCGGTCGCCATCAGCCTGAGTGTGCCGTCACCCTTCGCCTCGATCAGTACGTTCGACAGGATCGGGATGGTGTTGCGCCGCTCGACCACCGACTGGACGTGGCTCAAGCCCTTCAACAGAATGGCGCGTTCGATCGTGGCCTTCATCTGGTTCCCCCGGGGGTGTGCCCGTTGATCCCCCCGCACGCGCGGCCGGGGATGGATTTAGAGCCTTTCCTTAACGCAAAAAAGGGCCGGAGCAAGCGCCCCGGCCCTTCAAAATCGTCACGAAACGACGTGGCGACGATCAGAAACGCCAACCCACGCCGGCGACCACCTGGTGGCGATCGGTGTCGACGCTGAAATTGTTGGTGTTCCCGCCCTCGGCGAATTCGAGCCGGGCGTCGCCATAGTTCGAATAGCGATATTCGACCTTGGCATAGGCATTGCTGCCGATCTTCTGCTCGACGCCCGCGCCGAGGCGATAGCCGTCGAGATTGAAGTGATCGCCGGTTTCGCTGTCTTCGTCGCCGGCGATCAGATCGAGCCGCTGGTTGGTATACCCACCCTTGGCGTAGATCAGCGTCGCGGGCGTCGCCTTGAAGCCGGCGCGCACGCCCAGATACAGGTCGCGGCCCGCCTTGACGCGGCCGTAGCCCAGCGTGTCGGTATCGACCGTCTCGTTGGTCACCTTGCCGGTCGAGCCCGAAATCTCGCCTTCAGCGCCGATCACGGTCTTGCCGAAATCGACATCATAGCCGGCATCGATGCCGTAGAGCAGGCCATCGGCGGTCTGGTCGTCGCCGGCGATGTCCGAATCCTCGGTGCTGCCGGGACGGATGCCGTCATAGCCGGCGATCACGCCGATGCGCGGCCCCGTGAAGGTCGCGTCCTGCGCAAGCGCCGGGGTGGCGAACGCGCCGGTGGCGGTCGCAGCGGCGAAGGCGGTCAGAACTAGCTTACGCATAACAACTCCATTCAAATCTGCCCCGGGGGCTGGGGCGGAGGAGCAAATAGGTGGGCGCCCGCGAAGTTGCATTAACCTCAGATAAACGCGGAAATCCGTTGCTTTTGCGCCACACGGGCTTGAAAGAGGGGGGATGAATCCTATGCGCTCGGGCTCCCGATTCACCGCCTGTCAGGGCGAACCGGCATCCGGTGCCGGGCGCGGGCGACGTGGTTCCGCGATGGACCGTGCGTCGCGTGCGCTCGCCGCATGAACGTGCTGGCGATCTTGGTGGCCGCGCTCATGCTGGCGGGGCCGCAGGCGATCGGGATTTACGACGGTTGGGGCGCATTCCACGACGATGCGCGCTGTTATGCGATCGCCAAACCCATTGGCAGCGCGGCGGCGCGGACAGGCGCCCATGCGAGCATCGCCACCTGGCCGGGACGCGGCGTGCGCAACCAGTTCGGCGCGCAACTGAGCCGCGCGGTCCGCGCGGACGTGCCCGTGACGCTCGGCGTGGACGAGCGCCGCTTCGCGCTCGTCGCGCGGGGGACGCGCGTCTGGGCACCCGATCGCGAGACCGACGCGGCGATCGTCGGTGCGATGCGATCGGCGCGGAGCATGAGCATCGAGGGGGTGAGCGAGCGTGGACGCCCGTTCGCGGACGTCTACGCGCTGTCAGGCGCGGCCTCTGCGATCGACGCGGCGGCGCTGGCGTGCTTGAGGTAGAGACACGGCACCGCCCTCCAGCGCCATTCCAACGATGCTGCGCATCGCCGGAACCTTGGGCGTTTCCGCCCGCTCCCCCACCCCACCTCCCATTCAGCATAATGACTTGGGAGGTGGGGTGGGGGAGCGGGCTGGTGCCGTTTCCGCCTAAGCGGACGGAAAATGGTGCTGCCGGTGAGGATTGAACTCACGACCTCAGCCTTACCAAGGATGCGCTCTACCACTGAGCTACGGCAGCACGGGGCCCGGTCGGGAAGCGGCGCCTATGGCCGCGTGCCCCGGGGATTGTCAAGGTGCGCACGGAGACATAATCGCGAGGCCATGAGCGAAAAGGACGATCGCGCGGCGCGGCTCGCGCGGCAGTTGCGGGAGAACCTGCGCAAACGCAAGGCGCGGGCACGTGAAACGCAGGTCGATACGCCCGCATCGGCCGACCGGAACGATCGCGATCCGCCGGCGGATTGAGGCCGCTCAATCGACCCAGTCGCGCCGCAACGGCCGGACGGCGAGGGCCATCAGCAGCGCGGCGAGCAGGTAGAAGCCGAGACACAGGATCGCGGCGTTGCGCAGCGCATCCACGCCATAGGCGCCGGTGAACCGGTCCGAAAGCCAGCCCATCAGCATCGGGCCGATGCCAAGCCCGATCAGATTGTTGATCATCAGGAAGCTCGCACTCGCGGTCGCGCGCATCCGCGCCGGGACGAGGTGCTGGACGGCGTTGGTGACGGGCCCCAGCCACAGGATATTGAGCGCGTTGGGAATGAGGAGCAGCACCCATGAAGCGGCGGGCAGGGGGATCAGCAGGCCGGCGGCGAAGGTGGGCGCGGTGATCAGCCAGGCGATCGCGGGCAGACGCGCGTACCAGCTTCGGTCGGCGGTGCCGAGTTTGTCGGCGAGCCAGCCGCCCGCGAACACGCCCGCAGTGCCGCCGACGAGCAGCAGCGAGCCCATGAACTGGCCAGTGGTGATGAGGTCGAAGCCGAAGCTGCGCATCAGCACCGCGGGGGTCCAGAGCGCGAGGCCGTAGCCGCACAGCGAGCTGCATGCGGCGGCGAAGGCCATCAGCCAGAAGCTCGGCTTCTTGCCAAGCATCGGGAAAACGGCGCCGAACGGGGCGGGCTGCGACCCGGCGGTGGTGGGCTGGCGCGGTAGATCGCGCACCACGAGGATGAAGATCGGCGCGAGCACGATCCCTGCGATGCCCATCGTGACGAAGGCGGCGCGCCATTCGATCAGCGCGGCGATATAGGCGCCGAGCAATACGCCGCCCGCGAGCCCGATCGGGATGCCGAGCGAATAGATGGCGAGCGCGCGGGCGCGGCGCTCGGGCGGGAAATAATCGGCGATGAGGGCATAAGACGGCGCGACGCCGCCCGCCTCGCCGACGCCGACGCCGAGGCGGAAGACGAAGAAGTGCCAGAAGCTCGTGGCGAGGCCGCACAAGGCGGTGAAGCCGCTCCAGACGGTGAGCGCGCCGGCGATGACCCATGAGCGGCTGGTCTTGTCGGCGAGCAGCGCCAGCGGCACGGCGAGCACCGAATAGAGGATCGCGAAGGCAAGCCCCCCGATCGCGCCGAATTCGGCGTCGCTGAGCCCCAGATCAGCCTTGATCGGTTGCGCGAGGATGCCGAGGATCTGCCGATCGAGGAAATTGAACGTGTAGACGACGAGCAGCATCGCGAGCACGAGCCCGCGAGCGGGTGGGGCGCGGAGCGTCGTGGCGGTCACCGGTCCGCCCCGTTCATCCGATCCCGTTCGTGCTGAGCCTGTCGAAGCACCGCTTTCCTTTCGTGGAAGAAGAACGGCCCTTCGACAAGCTCAGGGCGAACGGGGTTGGTACAGCCGATATTCTGAACATGCCAGCGGGGGACCGTGCGTCGAACCGCCCTCGGCCGACGCTCAGAACTTCGCCCCCAGCGTCACGAACACCTGGCGCGGATTGCCGTAGAAGGCGGTCGCGACGCCTTCGAGGCCGAGCGTCGAGATGTGGCCGCCGGCGCCGTCGGACGCGAGATAATTGTAGCCCGAGGTGATGTAGCGCTTGTCGAGGATGTTCTTGGCGTGGAGCCCGATCGAATAGCGGTCGCCGTCGAGGCTGTAGACGAGATTGGCATCCCACAGCGCGTAGCCGGGCTGGTCGAGCCAGGGGATCGGCACCTCGAACTGATGCGTCAGGCTGCGGTAGGAGACTGTGGTCGAGGCATCGACCGCACCGTCGTTCCCCACCGGCACGTGCGCGCCGAGCGTGCCCGACAGCGTCCATTTGGGCGTGTTCTGGAAGGCGCGGCTGTCCGCCACGTCGTCGCCGAAGGCATCGATGAAGCGCTTGTATTTGGCGTCGATATAGCCCGCGGTCGCTCCGAGGTTGATCGACGAGCCGAGCCCGGCGAAATCCTCGGCGAGCACGGCGCTGCCCTCGAACTCGATGCCCTTGATCGTCGCCTTGCCGGCGTTCGAGGTGACGCCGACGAAGGTGTCGTTCACGCCGTCGCCGTCGCTGTCGGCGCCGACCGAGCCGGGGATCTGCACGTCCTTGTAGTCCGACCAGAAGCCGTCGACCGCGAAGGTCACGCGGCGGCCGAACAGCGCGGCTTTCCAGCCGATTTCATAGGTGTCGACGCTTTCGGGATCGAACGAGAGGAAGTCGTAGACCTCTGAGGGGCTCACAGTGCCGTCGCCGTTGAAATCGGGGGTCTTGGAGGCGTCGCCGCGCGGATCGAAGCCGCCGCCCTTGAAGCCTTCCGAATAGGAGGCATAGAGCAGGTGGTCGGGCGCGGGCTTGAAGCTCACCGACGCGCGCGGGGTGAAGCGGCGGAACATCGCCCGGCCGCGGAAATCGGTGGCGGGCGGGCCGAACGGCACCGCGACGCCGCCGAATTCGGGTGAGGCGCCGTAGAGCTTGTTCTGCTTGACGATGTGCGACTTGCGCTCGTCCCAGGTGTAGCGGCCGCCGAGCGAGATGCTGAGCCGGTCGGTCAGATCATAGGTGAAGTCGCCGTAGAAGGACGAGGTTTCGGTGCGGACATCGCCCGAGGTATAGGCGTTGAAGCCGGGCAGGCCGAGCCCGTCGCCGAGCAGCCCCAGGATGACGTCGAACGACGTCTGCGCGGTGGCGCCGAGATAATAATAGCCGACAATGCCGTGGAGCCGGTCGCCGTCGTAGAGGAGCTGGAATTCCTGGCTGGTCTGCTCGTTGCGATAGACCGCGGGCACGTCGACATCGACTACCGGGCGGCTGTCGAAGTCGATCGGGGTGTAGCTGGTGTCCTTGCGCCAGGCGCTGATGCTCTTGAACGTGAGCGCATCGGTGAGATGGGCCTCGGCGGTCATCGACAGCCCGCCCGCCTTCACGTCCTCGCGCGGCTTGGCGAGGCCGGCGGTGGTATCGTAGACGTTGTCGAGCACGGGATCGCCCGAAAACATGCCCGGGAACAGCGCATGGCCGTTGCGCGCGTTCGACTTGTCGTGGGTATAGTCGCCGGTCAGGCGGACGAAGAGGCCCTGATCGGGGCTTTCGAACTCGATCGTGCCGCGGCCGGCCCAGATGTCCTTGTTGTAATTCTCGATGCCGAGGTTGAGGTTGTCGCCGAAACCGCCGCGCGACAGCCGGGCGCCGGCGACGCCGACCCTGAGCAGCTCGCCGATCGGCGTCGAGGCGCTGATCACGCCGTCGGCCTGATCGTAGCTGCCGTAGGTGGCGCGGAGCTTGACCTCGACATGATCGGGCAGGCGCTTGGTCACATATTTGATCGCGCCGCCGATCGTGTTGCGGCCGTAGAGCGTGCCCTGCGGCCCGCGCAGCACCTCGATCCGCTCGACGTCGTAGATGTCGAGCACCGCGGCCTGCGGGCGATTGAGATAGACGTCGTCGAGATAGACGCCGATGCCGGCCTCGAACCCCGGCACCGGATCCTGCTGGCCGACGCCGCGGATGAAGGCGGTGAGCGTCGAATTGGTGCCGCGCGAGGGCTCGAGCGTGACGTTGGGGGTGGTCTCGGCGACCTCGGTGATGTCGATCGCGCCCTGCTTTTCGAGCTGCGCGCCGGTAAAGGCGGTGATCGCGACGGGCGTGTCGAGCAGGCGCTCGTCGCGGCGGCGCGCGGTGACCACGATGTCGCCGGCGCTTGCCTGATCGCCGGTATCGTTCGCTGCCTGCGCGGCCTGTTCGGTGCCGCCCATGTCCTGCGCGAAAGCGGGCACGGCGGAAAGCGCGGCGACGGTGAGGCCGACGACGGGCAAGGTGCGATAGCGGATACGATGCGACATGACGGGTTTCCCCTCCCTCGAAAAAGCGCACAGCTCTCAGGGTTGTGCGTCGATCGATCGCGCTATAATGAAACCTGAACCAACTTTCAACTTGGGAGGGGCCGGGACGGGATGACAATGGCGGGCAAGCGTGACCTTCCGGCAACAGCGACCGCGCGGCCGGCGTCCGATCCGGCCGCCGCACGACCAGCGCCCGGCAAACCGGCGCCCGATGCGGCGGCGAGCGCGGGCAAGGCGCCGCGCACCGAACGCGGGCGCCGCACCTTGCGCGCGCTGCTCGACGCGGCGGCGGCGGAGTTCGGCGACAAGGGCTTCCACGAGGGCTCGATCAGCGGGATCACGCGCCGGGCGGGCGTCGCGCTCGGGACGTTCTACACCTATTTCGACAGCAAGGATGCGATCTTCCGCGCGCTGGTGCGCGATATGTCGGGGCAGGTGCGCGACCGGGTGGCGCCGGTGCTGGCGAATGCCCCCGACCAGCTCGCGGCCGAGCGTGCGGGCTTGCTCGAATTCTTGGAGTTCGTGCGCGGGCACAAGGAAATCTACCGTATCATCGACGAGGCCGAGTTCGTCGATCCCGAGAGCTTCCGCACGCATTACGCGACGACCGCCGAGCGCATCGCGCAACGCCTGTCCGCGGCCGCCGGACGCGGCGAGGTGCGCGACGGCGTGGGCGACATCCACGCCTGGGCGATCATGGGGATGAACGTGTTCCTGGGATTGCGCTATGGCGTGTGGTCCGACGATCGGAGCGCCGCCGAGGTCGCCGACACGATCGCCGACCTGCTCGCCAACGGGCTCAAGCCGCGCTGAGGGCTTATTTGGGAATGCGCCTTCCAGCGCATCGCGGCACCGGCCCGCTCCCCCACCCGGCCACCCATCCAGCATGATCCTGTGGGTGGCCGGGTGGGGGAGTGGGCCGGCGCCGCCTCGGAAATCGCTCTTTCGCGATTTCCCGAACAGACTCTCAGCGCATTGCGAGCTCGGCCGTGCCGGCGAGACGGCATTCGCCCTTGAGCGTGTCGATCCAGCGATCGATCAGCGCCACGCCTTCCGCGTGCGTGAGGCTGCGGCCGGTTTCGGGCATCATCGCGCCGGGGTCGGTGCTCGCCATGCGGAAGGGCAGGATCGAGCCGTGCGCATCACCGGGCACGATGTCGAACGCGCGATCGCCCGCCCCCTTGCCCGCCGCGACCGGCGGCTTGCACACGCCGAGCGCGCGGGGATCGGCATTCTGCCGGTCGAGCCACAGGCCGGAGACGCGTGCGGGCCCCGTCGCCGAATGGCAATGCGCGCAATTGATGTCGAGATAGGCGCGCGCGCGGGCGTCGAGCGGCGCGGCGGCATCCTGCCAGGCCGCGTCCTGCGGCACGCCGGCATCGGGCAGGCCGGTGAGATAATGGAGCGCGGCCAGGCGGCGGAGCTGGTTGATCTCCCCGCCCGGGCCGGGGAAGGTCCGGTTGAGGTGCCGCGCCTTGAGCCCGATCGGCTCGAACGCCCGAGTGCGATGATCGGTGACGTGGCAGCCCGCGCACTGGTTGGCGTTGGGCACGGTGTAGACGAAATCGGTGCGTTTCGACCCGTCGATGAAGGTCAGCGGCACGGCGGCGCCCGCGCGCTGGAGCGTCGCCTCGGTCTGGTCGGCGTTCCACACATAGGGCAGCGCGACCCAGCCCTTTGCGCGGCGGACGAGCAGCCGCGTCTCGATCAGGCGGACATGCGCGAGATCGAGCCCGCCGACACCCGTCTGGTACGTCGCGGGCGTCATCTTGACGACCTCGGCGCTCGTGCCGGGTTCGGCCGCGGACGTGGGCACGGTGTAATAGAAGGTCTTGGTGACGATCGTGCCGACGGGAAAGGCGAAGGCGTTGACCGGATCGTAGGTCGCGCTCGCGCCCTTAGGCACGAAGACGGTGCGCCATTTCTGCGCGTAATCGCTGAACAGCGGCGTCGCGAGCTCGTAGGTCACCATCCCCGCGTGTGGCGTGATCCGGCCGTCGGATATCGTGAACAACCCCCAATCGGCGAGGTTCTCGGGATTGTCCTCGGCGTGGAAGGTCACGACGTCGGGCGCGCGTGAGCACGCCGCGACGAGCAGCAGGCCGAACAGGAAAGCGAGGAACCGGGTCACTTGGCCTTGGTCATCTCCGCGGGCAGCGCGATTTCGGGCAGGCGCGTGGCGGGGGCGCAATCGGCGGCCACGATCGCCGGGCCCTTGAACTGGTGCGGGCCGTCGACGTTGAGCAGCCTGGCGTCGCCGTTCTGCACGCAGATGCGCGCGTCGGCGACCTTGGGATCGACGAAGCCGTCCCACACCACGTCGGGCAGCTTGCCGCCGCCCAGCGCCATCAGCGGCTTGAACTGATCGGTGGGATCGTTGCCGCCGCCCGAGAAGCGGTTGTTCGCGACGTAGATGTTCTGCGGGTAGGGATCGTAGGCCGCGGTGCGCTTGCGCTGGGTGTCGAACCCGGTCGAGAAATAGCTCGAGATGATGACGTTCGCGGTCTTGTTGTCGGCGATCTCATTGTCGAAAATCTCGACATCGTCATTGGCGTTGATCACCACGCCCGAGCCCGCCGGCACCGAGGAGACCGCCGATCCCTTGGCGCCGAAATTGGCGTGGTTGTTGGCGACGATCTTGTTTCGGTACACGCGCGTCTTGCTGCCGGGCACGGGCAGATCGGGCATGTTGAAGACGAGGATGCCGCCGGTGTTGCCGGTGGTGGTGTTGCCGTAGACGTCCGCGCCCGTCGAATTCTCGATCTCGATCCCGGCGACATTGCCTTCGGCGCGGTTGTTGCGGACGATGATGTTGGACGATTGCCCGACGTAGATGCCCGCGTCCGACGCGCCTTTCACGACGCTGTCCTCGATCAGCACGTTCTCGACCTGCACCGGATAGAGGCCGTAAGCGCCGTTGTTCGTGCTCGGCCCGCCGGTCCATTCGGCGCGGACGCGACGCATGACCGCGTTTTTCGTGCCGTTGATCTTGAGCGCGTCGCCCTTGGTGTCCTCGAGCGCGATGTCCTGAAGCGTGAAATCGTCGCCGGTGACGAGCAGCCCCTCGGCGCCCGAATTCTGTTTGGCGAAGGAAAGCACGGTCTTGTCCATGCCGGCGCCCTTGATCGTGACGCCGCTCGCGGTGACCGACAGGCTGCGGGTAAGCGCATATTTGCCGGCCGGGATGGTGACGACGTCGCCGGGCTTGGCGTCGAGCAATTGCTGCTGAAGCTTCTGTTCGAAGCCCGGATCGATCACGAAGCCCTGGGCATCGGTCTTGGGCGCCTGGTGGCAGCCCGCCAGCATCAAGCCGCCGGCCAGCGCCAGCATCGTCACGTGCCGCATCATCCTCTCCCGCCGTTTTCGCGTTGCATATCGCAATCCGCCACGGGTGCGAAGGGCATTTTCGGCGTTTTGGTTCGAGCGGTTCGGCGGAGCGCGCTCAAAAATAGCGGAACAGGCTGGCAATCTGGTGATTTTCGAGTTCCGAGTTTGGCCGGTCAGCGAGTCTCGTCGCGCAGGGGGCGCGACAGCAGGTCGCCGATCACGTCGCGCACGCCGGCGCCGTCGAGCAGCGCACACACTGCCTCGGCAACCGGCATGTCGACTCCCACCTCGGCCGCCGCCTCGCACAGGACGGGCGCGGTGAAGGCGCCTTCGGCCACCGTCTTGCGGTCGGCGAGCAGGGCGGCGGCCGCCTTGCCCTGGCCGAGCCCGACGCCGAGCGAGAAGTTGCGCGAGCTCGTCGACGAGCAGGTAAGGACGAGATCGCCCAGCCCCGAAAGGCCCGCGAGCGTTTCGGCCCGTGCGCCGCGTGCCTGGCCGAAGCGCGTCATCTCGGCGAAGCCGCGTGCGATCAGCGCGGCGCGGGCGTTCTGACCGAGCCCCGCCCCCTCGACCACGCCGCACGCGATCGCGAGCACGTTCTTGACCGCGCCGCCGATCTCCGCGCCGATGACGTCGGACGAGGCATAGGGGCGGAAGGCGGGGCTCGCGAGACGCTCGGCGAGCCGCGTACGCAGCGCCGCATCCTCGCAGGCGAGCGTCACCGCGGCGGGCAGGCCGGCCGCGACCTCGTGCGCGAAGGTGGGCCCCGAGATCACTGCGATCGGCGCGTCGGGGGCAACCTCGCGCGCGACCTCGCTGATCAGCAGCCGCGTCTTCGCCTCGATCCCCTTGGCGCACAACACCAGCGGGGTGTCGCCGACCGGCGTTGCGGCGAGCGTTGCGCGGACATGCTGCGCGGGCGTGACGACGAGCAGCGCGTCCACGCCCGCCAGATCGTCGAGCGATCCGGTCGCGCGGATCGCGGGCGAGAGCGGGACGCCGGCGAGGAACGTCGTGTTCTCATGGGCGGCGTTGACCGCCTCGACGACCTCCGGCTCGCGCGCCCAGAGCAGAACCTCGCGCGCGCCCTGCGCCGCCACCTGCGCGAGCGCGGTGCCCCACGCGCCTGCCCCCAGCACGCCGATCTTCATGCCTTCACCCCCGCGCCGCGCGCCTTTTCCGCTGTCGGATCGAGCGGCCAGCGCGCGCGCGCCGGTGCGTCGAGCGGATCGGTCAATCCGGCGGCGAAGCGCTCGGCGCCGGCCCAGGCGATCATCGCCGCATTGTCGGTACACAGCCAGCCCGGCGGCGCGACGAAGCGCAAGCCATGCTCGGCCGCGAGGCTTTCGAGCGCGCCGCGCACCGCCGTGTTGGCGGCGACCCCGCCCGCGACGACGAGCGCGGTGGCGCCCTCGATCGCGGTGAGCGCGCGGGCGGTCCGATCGATCAGGCAATCGACGACCGCGGCCTGGAACGAGGCGGCGATGTCCTCGGCCGACCATCGTCCGGTTTCATGCGCGCGTACGACCGCGCTCTTGAGCCCGGCAAAGGAGAAATGCGGCTCGGCCGCGCCTTTGAGCGGGCGCGGCAGCGGCACGGCGGCGGGATCGCCCTTTGCCGCAGCGCGTTCGACTGCGGGGCCGCCGGGAAAGCCGAGCCCGAGGATCTTGGCGGTCTTGTCGAACGCCTCGCCCGCGGCGTCGTCGATCGTGGTCGCGAGCCGGCGATAGCGGCCGACGCCTTCGACGAAGAGCAGTTGGCAATGCCCGCCCGAGACGAGCAGCAGCAGATAGGGGAAATCGAGGCTGGGATCGGCGAGCCGCGGCGAGAGCGCATGGCCTTCGAGATGGTTGACCGCGATCAGCGGCTTGCCCGCCGCGTGCGCCAGCGCCTTGCCGGTGACGAGCCCCACCATCACCCCGCCGATCAGCCCGGGACCGGCGGTGGCGGCGATGGCATCGACCTCGGCGAGCGAGACTTGCGCTTCGGCAAGCGCCTGCTCGATCAGGGGCGCGAGAATATCGACGTGCGCGCGCGCGGCGATTTCGGGCACGACACCGCCATAGGGCCGATGCGCCGTCTCCTGCCCCGCGAGCCGATGCGCCACGATTGCACGGTCGCCGCGCACCAGCGCCGCGGCGGTCTCGTCGCACGAGGATTCGAGGCCGAGGATCAGCATGGCTTTTCTCTAGACGCGTGGCCCGCTAGCACAAGCTGCGATGACTTCCTTCCGGATCGGCACGCGCGGCTCGCCGCTGGCGCTCACCCAGGCGCGCATGGTGCGCGATGCGCTCGTCGCGACGCTCGGCTGGGCCGAGGACGACGTCGAGATCGTGCCGGTCAAGACCACGGGCGACCGCGTGCCGGATCGCGCGCTCGCCGAGATCGGCGGCAAGGCTCTGTGGACCAAGGAGCTCGATCGGGCGCTGCTCGATCGCGAGATCGATTGCGCGGTGCATTCGATGAAGGATGTCGAGACGGTCCGGCCGGCGAGTATCGCGATCGCGGCGATGCTGCCGCGCGCCGACGTGCGCGACCGGTTGATCGGTGCCGGCAGCATCGCCGACCTGCCTGTGGGCGCGACCGTGGGGACGAGCTCGCCGCGCCGGGCGGCGCAACTCCTGAATCTGCGGCCCGACCTCAAGACCAAATTGTTTCGCGGCAATGTCGATACGCGGCTGGCGAAGCTCGCGGCGGGCGAGGCCGATGCGACCCTGCTCGCGGCCGCGGGGCTGGAGCGGCTGGGGCGGCACGATCTGGGGGCGCCGATCGGGATCGACATCATGCTGCCCGCCCCGGCGCAGGGCGCGATCGGGATCGAGGTGCGTGCCGACGACGACCGGGTGCGAGCGGCTGTCGCGACGATCGACGATGCGGCGACCTCGACCTGCGTGCGGGCCGAGCGGGCGCTGCTCGCGGGCCTCGATGCGGATTGCCATTCGCCGGTTGCGGCGCTGGCGATGCTCGATGGCCGGCTGCGGATCGAGGCGGCGTTGTTCTCGACCGACGGGCGCGAGACGGTGACGGGCCGGATCGAGGGCGCGGCGGACGACGCGACGCTCGGGGCGCGGCTCGCCCTCGATCTGCTGAACCGCGCGCCGCCCGCGATCCGCGCGTTGTTTGCGGGGTGAGCCGGCCGGTCGTCGTGCTGCGGCCCGAACCGGGCAATACCGCGACCGCGGACGCGGTCGAGGCGCTGGGGTTGACGGCGATCCGGCTGCCGCTGTTCGCGGTCCGTGCCGTGGACTGGTCGCCGCCCGATCCGCGCGATTTCGATGCGCTGATTCTCACCAGCGCCAATGCCGTGCGGTTGGGCGGGGCTGGGCTCGATAGGTTCAAGAATTTGCCGGTCCACGCGGTGGGTGCCGCCACCGCACAGGCGGCGCAGGGGGCGGGGTTTTCGGTGGTCGCGGCGGGCGACAGCGACGGTGCGGCGCTGATGGCGGACGCCCAGCGCGCCGGTGTAGGCCGCGCGCTGCTTCTGGGCGGGCGCGAGCGCAAGCTCGAGGCGGGTGGAGCGATCCGGGCGGCGATCACTGTCTATGCCAGCGAACCGCGCGATCTCGCGCCGGACGCGCTGGCGGCGATCGAGGGGAGCGTGGTGCTCGTCCATTCGCCCAACGCCGCGCGTCGGCTCGATGCGCTGGCACGGGAAATCGACCGCGGCGCAGTACGAGTCGCGGCATTGAGCGCGGCGGTGGCGGCGGCGGTAGGCGAGGGTTGGGCGCAGGTCGAGGCGGCGCCGGCGCCGAACGACGCGGCGCTGCTCGCGCTGGCGCATGCGCTGGCCGATTGACCGCGCCCACCAGCACGGGGATAAGGCGGGCATGAGCCGCGACTATGTGCCTCTCGACGAGACGCCCGACCGCCGGATCGGGCTGCGCACGCTGGGGATCGTCGGGATCGTCGCGTTCCTGATCGGCGCGATCGCGATCGGCTATGCCATCAAGAATTACGGCCATTGGTTTGAGGGCCAGCCGGCGCCCGCCAAGCCTCGGTCGCAGCAGGCGGCGCAAATGCCCGCGGACGATGCCGCGCCCGCGCCCGCATCGGCGACGAGCACCGACCTCAATTCGCTCAACGCGCGCGAAGCGGCGCTCGCGGCGCGGCTCGCCGATCTCGAGGCGCGCGCGGCGACGATCGACACCAAGGCCGAACAGGCGAGCGGCAATGCCTCGCGCGCCGAGGGGATGCTGGTCGCCTTCGCGGCGCGGCGCGCGCTCGATCGCGGGCTCGGGCTCGGCTATATCGAGGGGCAGTTGCGCCAGCGCTTCGGCGCGACCCAGCCGCGTGCGGTGGCGACGATCATCCAGGCCTCGCGCAACCCGGTGACCGCCGACGACCTGCGGCTCGGCCTGTCGACAATCGGCAACGATCTGGTGAGCGGCAGCGACGGCCGGGGCTGGTTCGAACGGTTCGGCGACGAGCTGTCGAGCCTCGTCGTGATCCACAAGGAAGGCATGCTCTCGTCGCGGCCGTCGGACCGGCTGGCGCGCGCGCGCCACCTGCTCGAAGGCGGGCAGGTCGAGGGCGCGCTCGACGAGGTGCGCAAGCTGCCCGGCGCGCCGCGTGCCGATCGCTGGATCGCCGCGGCGCAGCGCTATGTCGATGCCCGCCGCGCGCTCGACGTGATCGAGACCGCCGCGATCCTAGGGCAGAGCGGGCCGGCGGTTCCCACCGTCGGCGCCTCTGCCACGACCGTGCAGCCGCAAGCGGACGTTCCGGCGCTGCCCGTCGCCGAACCCGATACCGCCACCGCCAACGCGCAATAGGCGCTATACTGCGTCCGCCGGGGCGTGGGCACAGAAGCGGTCGGAATCGATCTCGATCTGCAACGTCGCGTGCGCGATCCCGAAGCGCGTGTGGAGCATCGCCTGCGCATCGGCGAGGAAGCTGTCGCCGGGATGGCCGGCGGGCATCACGAGATGCGCGGTGAGTACCGTCTCGGTCGTGCTCATCGACCAGATGTGGAGATCGTGCGTCGCCGCGACCCCAGGCAGATCGCCGAGCGCGACCCCGACCGCGTCGTAATCGACCCCGCGCGGCACGGCGGCGAGTGACATCTCGACCGATTCGCGAAGCAGTCCCCAAGTCTGCCAGAAGATCACCACGGCGATGACGAGGCTGGTGACGGGATCGATCCAGCCGATCCCGGTCCGCCAGATGACGAGCCCGGCGACCACCACGCCCGCGGACACCGCCGCGTCGGCGAGCATGTGGAGGAAGGCGCCGCGGATGTTGATGTCGCCCTTGCGGCCCTGCACGAAAAGCAAGGCGGTGGCGCCGTTGACGAGGATGCCGACCGCCGCGACGATCGAGACGGTCGCGCCCGCGACATGGGGCGGATCGGCGAACCGCTGGATCGCCTCGAGCACGATCGCACCCAGCGCCACGAGCAGCAGCACGGCATTGGCGAGCGCCGCGAGGATCGACGAGCCGCGCAGGCCATAGGTGAAGCGCTTCGACGGCGGCGCCTTGGCGAGCGCGGCCCCGCCCCAGGCGATCGCGAGTCCCAGCACGTCTGACAGATTGTGCCCGGCATCGGCGAGCAGCGCGACCGAATCGGCAAGAAAGCCGTAGCCCGCCTCGATCGCGACGAAGCCGATGTTGAGCGCGATGCCGATCGCAAAGGCGCGATCGAAGCTTGCCGGCGCGTGGGTATGGCTGTGGTCGTGGCCGTGCGCATGATCGTGGCTCATGCGTAGATCGCTAGCATTGCGGGACCGCGAGATACTAGGACACGACTTGGCCGCGCAAAACCGCCAAACGGATCGGTGAAGTGGACAAAGTGGAGAGCGTCGCAGGGTTTCTTCGCGGCGTTCGGAAAGAATGGTCGGCGGAAGCGGTCGAAAGAGGGAAGCGCAGGTCGCATCGCCTGCGATCAGAACAGATTCGGCCCGTGTAGGACAGCCAAAATCACACCGGCTCGAGCAGGCGATCGGCCTGCGCGCGCGCTTCGGGGGTGATCTCGGCGCCGGAGAGCATGCGCGCGATCTCCTCGCGGCGCGCGGTCTCGTCGAGCGCGCGAACGTCGGTGCGGGTCACGATGCCGTCGTGGCTCTTGGCGATCAGCAAATGCCGGCCCCCGCGTGCCGCGACCTGGGGGCTGTGGGTGACGACGAGTACCTGCGCGCCCTCCGCGAGCCGGGCCAGCCGCTCGCCGATCGCGCTCGCCACCGCGCCGCCGACGCCGCGGTCGATCTCGTCGAACACCATCGTCGCCGCCGCGCCTTCCTCGGCAAGCGCGACCTTGAGCGCGAGGATGAAGCGCGACAATTCGCCGCCCGAAGCGATGCGGATCAGCCCGCCGAACGGTGCGCCGGGATTGGTCGAGACCTCGAACTCGACGCGGTCGCGGCCCGCAGGGGACCATTGCTCGGGCGGCAATGTCGATGTCGCGGTGCGGAAGCGCGCGGCGTCGAGCTTGAGCGGCGCGAGCTCGGCCATGACGGCGGCGTCGAGGCGCGCGGCCGCCTCGTGGCGAGCGTCCGACAGCGATTCGGCCGCCGCGGTGTAAGCCTCTGCCGCCTCCGCGGCCTCACGCTCCAGCCGGGCGATGCCCTCGCCGCCGCTTTCGATTCGGTCGAGCCGGGCGGCCAGCTCCTCGGCGAGCGCCGGGAGATCGTCGGGCTGGACGCGGTGCTTGCGCGCGAGCGCGCGCAGATCGAACAGGCGCGTCTCATCGGCGTCGAGCTGCGCAGGATCGACGGCGAGCGCGCCGGCCGCCTCGTCGACCTTGTCCTGCGCGGCGGCGCCTTCGATGATCGCGCGGTCGAGCGCGGCGAGTGCTTCGGCGAGCGCCTCGTGGTCCTCAGCGATGCGTTCGAGGATGCGCGCGGCCTGGCGCAGCCGGGCGAGCCCGCCCTCGGCACCGTCGAGCAGGTCGGCGACCGCCTGCAGGTCGCCGGCGATCTTCTCGCCACGCTGCATCGTCGCGCGCCGCGCCGCGAGCGCTTCCTCCTCGCCCGGTTCGGGCGCGAGCGCCCGCAATTCGGCGACGGCGTGGGCGAGGAAATCGTGGTCGCGCGCGGCCGCCTCCTGCTCGGCGCGGGCCTCGGCGAGCGTGTCGTCGGCGGCGCGCCAGGCGCGATAAGCGTCGGCGACGGGGGCGAGATCGATCCGGCCGAAGGCGTCGAGCAGGTCGCGGTGCCCACGCGGGTTGAGCAGGCCGCGATCGTCGTGCTGGCCGTGGATCTCGACCAGATGCGTGCCGAGATCGCGCAACAACCCGGCCGAGACCGGCGAATCGTTGACGAAGGCGCGACTGCCGCCGTCGGCCTTGACGATGCGGCGGATCATCAGCGGCTCGCCGGAATCGATGTCGATCCCGTTCTCGGCGAGGATCGCGTCGATGCCCGGCGGGGCTGCGAAGCTCGCGGTGACGACGGCCTGCGCGGCGCCGCTGCGCACCAGCCCCGAATCGGCGCGCGCGCCGAGCGCGAGGCCCAGCGCGTCGAGCAGGATCGACTTGCCCGCGCCGGTTTCGCCGGTGAGCACGCCGAGGCCGGGCTCGAAATCGAGGTCGAGCGCCTCGATCAGCACGACATCGCGGATCGAGAGCGCACTCAGCATGGCGCGCGCCGTCGATCGGTCATGGCTGCGATCAGGGGCCGTTGCCGGTCGGGACCGAGCCGGCGGTGTCGGCGCCGGTGGTGGGCGTGGCGCCCGTGCCGCCGTCGTCGTCGGGGGTCGGCAGCTTGTCCGGAATCGGCGATTCGCCGGGCGCGGTCGAGGTGCCGGGTGCGCCCGGCTCGATCACCTGGCCCGGGGTGGCGGCGGCGATGGCCTTGGGCGGATGCTTCTGCATCAGTTCGTAGGCGTGCTCGTACCAGTCGCTGCCGACATAATTGGCGCCGAGCACGGCCGCGGTCTTTTCCGCCTCCTGCGGCATGCCGAGCGCGAGATAGCATTCGGTGAGCCGCATCAGCGCCTCGGGCGCGTGCGTCGTCGTCTGGTATTCGTCGACCACGCGGCGGAAGCGCAAGGTCGCCGCCAGCCATTGCCCGCGCGTCTGGTAGAATCGGCCGATCTCCATCTCCTTGCCCGCGAGGTGATCGCGCACGAGATCGATCTTGAGCCGCGCGTCGGCGGCGTAGCGCGTGTTGGGATAGCGGCGCGTGAGCTCGCCCAGCGCGTCGAGCGCCTGCTGGGTGATCTTCTGGTCGCGCGTCACGTCCGAGATCTGCTCGTAATAATCGAGCGCGACGAGATAATAAGCGTAGGGCGCGTCGGGGCTGCCCGGATGGATCGAGATGAAGCGCTGCGCCGCCTGCAGCGAATTGGTGTAGTCGCGATCGAGATAATAGCTGAACGCGCTCATCAGCTGCGCGCGGCGCGCCCAGACCGAATAGGGATGCTGGCGCTCGACCTCGGCGAAAAGCTGCGCGGCCTGCTTGTACTGATCGCGATCGAGCCGCTCGCGCGCGGCGGTGTAGAGCGTGCCCACGTCGCGCGCGACATAGGGGATGTCCGCCTTCGTCTTGTTGCGCGCGCAGCCGGCGATGGGAAGCGCGAGCGCGGCGATCATCGTCAGCGCGAGCGGGCGGGCGAGCGCCCGGCGATACGGGGGGATACGCATGGTTGCGGTTCTTAGCCGAGGGAGCCCCAGCCGAACAACGCTTTTTCGCCCGGGTGAGATCGGCGCCGGCCCGACGCCGCGACCATCGATCGCGGAGCCGCTGGCGGGGCCCCGGCGTTGAGGCTATCGCATCTGCCGATACCCGCATCACCGGAGGAAACCTCATGCCCGCCACCCTGCTCGCCACCCGCCGCGTCGAGAAGCCCTGGGGGCGCCACAATTTGTGGCCGGGTTTCCCCGATCCCGCGCCTGCGGGCGAGCCGGTGGGCGAGGTGTGGTTCCAGACGCCGGGTGACGACAATCCCGACCTGCTGATCAAATATCTGTTCACCAGCGAAAAGCTGTCGGTGCAGGTCCATCCCGACGACGCGGCGGCGCGCAAGGCGGGGTATCCGCGCGGCAAGGACGAGGCGTGGCTGATCCTCGCCGCCGAGCCCGATTCGACGATCGCGCTGGGCACCAGGCGCCCGGTGGGGCGCGAGGAGCTGCGCGAGGCGGCGCTCGACGGGTCGATCGAGGAATTGCTCGACTGGAAGCCGGTCAAGGCCGGCGACTTCTATTATTCGCCCGCGGGCACGGTGCATGCGATCGGCGCGGGGATCACGCTGATCGAGGTCCAGCAGAATGTCGACCTCACCTATCGCCTCTACGATTACGGCCGGCCGCGCGAATTGCATCTCGACGCGGGGCTGGCGGTGAGCGTGGGCACGCCCTTCGTCGCGCAGGCCGCGCCGGGCAAGGTGTCGCCCGACCGCACGATCCTGGCCGAAGGGCCCAAGTTCGTGCTCGAACGCTGGCCCGCGGGGCACCGCAAGGTGACGCTGCCCGACGGGCTGACCGGCTGGCTGGTGCCGGTGACGGGCGAGGGCGTGGCCGACGGCGTCGCGTTCCGCGCGGGCGAGTGCGCGACGGTGACGGGAACCGCCGAGATCGAGATCGCGGAAGGCGGCGACGTGCTGTTCGCCTATCCGGGCGACGAGCGGATTTGACATTCACCTGATCCTCCCGCGCAAGGGGAAGGGGAACCATCGCGAAGCGATGGTGGGGGGTGTTCTCCTCACGATGGCGCGACACCCCTCCGTCAGTCGCTGGCGCGACCGCCACCTCCCCTTGCAGGGGAGGATGAAATTCGTGCCCTACCCCTTGCCGACTTCGGTGACGCTGCCGGCGAATTCCTCGAAATCGCGGGCTTCGCGGAAATCCTTGTAGACGCTCGCGAAACGGATGTAGGCGACCGAATCGAGGCCCTTGAGGCCCTCCATCACCAGCTCGCCGATGCGCTGCGAGGGCACTTCGCCGTCGCCGAGCGTCTCGAGCTGGCGCTGGATGCCCGAGACCAGCTTCTCGATCTGCACCGCGCCGATCGGGCGCTTGCGGCACGCGGTCGAGACCGAGCGGACGAGCTTGTCGCGCTCGAACGGTTCGCGGCGGTCGTCACTCTTGAGGACGACGAGGTCGCGCAGCTGGATGCGCTCGAAGGTCGTGAAGCGCGCCGCGCACGCCTCGCACTGGCGCCGCCGCCGGATCGCCGCCCCGTCCTCGGTGGGGCGGCTGTCCTTCACCTGGCTCGCTTCATGGCCGCAGAACGGGCAGCGCATTATCTTGCGTCCTGCCGGACGAGCGGGCCGGTGCCGCCGGCGCGGAAGCGCCGCGAATCAGCGCGCCGCAAACTAACCATAAATCGGGAAGCGCTCGCACAGCGCGCGGACGCGTTCGCGGACGTTTGCTTCCACCTGCGCGTCGCCCGCCTCGCCGTTCTTGCGCAGGCCGTCGAGCACGTCGGCGACCATGTTGCCGATCTCGCGGAATTCGGCGGTGCCGAAGCCGCGCGTGGTGCCCGCGGGGCTGCCGACGCGGATGCCGCTGGTCTTGACCGGGGGCAGCGGATCGTTGGGGATGCCGTTCTTGTTGCAGGTGATCGCCGAGCGCTCGAGCGCCTCGTCGGCATCGCGCCCCGTGACGCCGAGCGGGGTGAGGTCGACCAGCGCTAGGTGCGTGTCGGTGCCGCCCGAGACGAGGTTGGCGCCGCGTTCCTTGAGCGTCGCCGCGAGCACCTTGGCGTTCTCGACCACGGCGGCGATGTAGCTCTTGTATTCGGGGCGCAGCGCCTCGCCGAACGCGACCGCCTTGGCGGCGATGACGTGCATCAGCGGGCCGCCCTGAAGGCCCGGGAACACCGCCGAATTAATCTTCTTGGCGATCGCCTCGTCGTCGGTGAGCACCATGCCGCCGCGGGGGCCGCGCAGCGTCTTGTGCGTCGTGGTGGTGACGACGTGCGCATGGCCGAAGGGCGTGGGATGATGGCCGCTGGCGACGAGGCCGGCGAAGTGCGCCATGTCGACCATGAAGGTCGCGCCCACTTCGTCCGCGATCGCGCGGAACTTCGCGAAATCGATGATGCGCGGATAGGCCGAGCCGCCGGCGATGATCAGCGTCGGCTTGTGCTCCCTGGCCAGCCGCGCGACCTGATCGAAGTCGATCAGGTGCGTCTCGGGATCGACACCGTACGGGACCGCGTTAAACCACTTGCCCGACATCGCGGCGCGCGCGCCGTGGGTCAGGTGGCCGCCCGCGTCGAGGCTGAGGCCCATGATCGTGTCGCCGGGCCTGGTCAGCGCCAGCATCACCGCGCCGTTCGCCTGCGCGCCCGAATGCGGCTGGACGTTGGCGAAGCCGCAATTGAAGATCTGCCTGGCGCGGTCGATCGCGAGCTGCTCGACCTCGTCCGAGGGTGCGCAGCCCTGATAATAGCGCTTGCCGGGATAGCCCTCGGCATATTTGTTGGTGAAGACCGAGCCCTGCGCCTCGAGCACCGCCCTGGAGACGATGTTCTCGCTCGCGATCAGCTCGATCTGGTGACGCTCGCGCTCGAGTTCGTGGGCGACGCCGGCGAACACCGCGGGATCAGCGTCTGCGAGGCCGCGCGTGAAGAAGCCGGTGGGCTGCACGTCGGCAAGATGGCTGGGGTTGGTGCTCATGCGGATTCCTTGGCAGTCTCTGGGGTGGAGAGCTTGTCGACGCGGGTGCGGTGGCGGCCGCCCGCGAAATCGGTCTCGAGGAAACGGGTGATGCACGCACGCGCCATCTCCTCGCCGATCAGGCGGGCGCCGAGCGCGATGACGTTGGCGTCGTTATGCTCGCGAGCCAGCGCGGCCGACAGCGGTTCGTTGACGAGCGCGCAGCGGCATGCCGGATTGCGGTTGACCGCGATGCTGATGCCGATGCCCGAACCGCACAAGGCGACGCCGTACTCGGCTTCGCCCGCCGCGATCGCGGTTGCGAGTCGGTAACCGTAATCGGGGTAATCGACGCTGGCGGGGCCGTGCGTGCCCAGATCGACCACGTCGTGGTTTTCGCGCAGCCAGGCTGTCAGGGCCTCCTTGAGCGCGAAGGCGGCGTGATCGGACGCGATGGCGATGCGCATGGCGGCGCCTTTCGGTTGTGGGAACGCGCGCTCTTTAGAAGAGGCGCGCGGCAAACGCCACAGCAGAAGCGCTATCGACGGCGCAACATTCGCAAAAGGACAGGCGCGTGCGTCAGGCGGCGGCGCGCAGCTCCAGCCGGTCCCAGATCTCGACCAGCGCCGATACCAGATCGCGCATCATCGTCTCGTCGTGCGTCGGCCCGGGCGTGAAGCGCAGCCGCTCGGTGCCGCGCGGTACAGTGGGGTAGTTGATCGGCTGGACGTAGACGCCGTATTCGGCGAGCAGGACGTCGCTGATCTTCTTGGCCTTGACAGGATCGCCGACGAGCAGCGGCACGATGTGCGTCGCCGATCCCATCACCGGCAGCCCCGCCTCGCGCATCATCGCCTTGAGCGTCGCGGCAGCGGCCTGCTGGCCGTCGCGTTCGACCGACGAGGCCTTGAGGTGGCGGACGCTCGCCAGTGCGCCGGCGACCAGCACCGGCGACAGCGAGGTGGTGAAGATGAAGCCCGGCGCATAGCTGCGGATCACGTCGATCACGGTCTTGTCGGCGGCGATGTAGCCGCCCATCACCCCGAACGCCTTGCCGAGCGTGCCCTCGATCACGGTGAGGCGATGCGCTTGCGCCTCGCGTTCCGAAACGCCGCCGCCGCGGGGCCCGTACATGCCGACCGCATGTACTTCGTCGAGGTAGGTGAGCGCGTTGTATTTGTCGGCGAGGTCGCAGATCGCGGCGATCGGCGCGATGTCTGCGTCCATCGAATAGACGCTCTCGAACGCGATCAGCTTTGGGGTCGCTGGATCGGCCTCTGCCAGCAATTCCTCCAGATGCGCGAGATCGTTGTGGCGGAAGATGCGCTTCTCGCAGCCCGAATGGCGGATGCCGGCGATCATCGAGGCATGATTCATTTCATCGGAGAAAACGATCATGCCCGGGAACAGCTTGGCGAGCGTCGACAGCGTCGCTTCGTTCGAGACATAGCCCGAGGTGAAGAGCAGCGCCGCTTCCTTGCCGTGGAGATCGGCGAGCTCGGCCTCGAGATCGATGTGATAATGCGTGTTGCCGCCGATGTTGCGCGTGCCGCCCGAACCCGCGCCGACATCGTGCAGCGCCTCTTCCATCGCCGCGATCACCGCGGGATGCTGCCCCATCGAGAGATAGTCGTTCGAGCACCATACCGTGATCGGCTTCGGCCCGTTGTGCCCGGCGAAGCAGCGCGCATTGGGAAAGGCGCCCTTGTTGCGCAGGATATCGATGAAGACGCGATAGCGCCCCTCGGCGTGCAACCGGTCGATTGCCTGCGTGAAGACACGCGAATAATCGACGGCGGGCGGGATCGAATCCTGGCTCATATCGTCCCCCTACCGCTGCAAGCCGCGGAATTCCAGAGGACAACGCGGAATTCCAGAGGACAACTTGTCCAAGCCCAAGTCGATGACGGTGTGCGCCCGATCTGGTATAGATGCTTGCCACGACTCCCCGATGGCGAGTCGCGGCGCACCGCGGCTTGAGGAGCGCCCCATGAACATGATCGATCATCGCGCCTATTTCTCGCGCCGAGCGGCGCAGGAACGCCGTCTTGCCGCGGCCGCCGCCGATTGCGCCGCGCGCCATGCGCATCGCGAGATGGCGCGGCATTATGCCGATCTCGCGCTCGAAACGCCGGCCTTCGAATGGCCGGTTCAAAGCGATTCGATGGCGTCCAGCCCACGCGCCGCGAGTGCGGGGACGAGGGGCTCGACCGAGGAGTCGTGGCCCGTGAAGACGGCGATCCCGGTGCGCGAGGCGGGCCATTCCTGACCCCGGGTGAGCGCGACGATGCGCCGCGCGATTCCCGCGCTGCCGTCGATGAAGCGCACCCGATGCGGCGCCGCGGCTTCGAGTTCGGGCACGAGCAGCGGGAAGTGCGTGCAGGCGTTGACGACCACGTCGATCGCGTCGCCACCCGGCTGGTCGAACAGCCCGGCAAGCGCGGCGCGCATTTCCGCCGGATCGATGACCAAACCGCGCAATTTGGCTTCGGCAAGCTCGACCAGCGCAGCCGAACCGTGGCGCAGCACCGTGCAATCGGCGGCGAAGCGCGCCGCGAGATCGTCGACATAAGGCTGGCGCACCGTCGCCTCGGTGCCGAGCACACCGATGACGCGCGTCTCGCTCAGCGCGGCAGCGGGCTTGATCGCCGGCACGGTGCCGACGATGGGCAGGTCGAGCGCGGCGCGCACGCTCGCCAGCGCAATCGTCGAGGCGGTGTTGCAGGCGATCACGATCAGCCGCGGGCGGTAGCGCTCGGCGAGTCGCCCGAGCAAGGCGGGCACCCGCGCATCGATCTCGCGCTCGGTCTTGGTGCCGTAGGGAAAGCCTGCCGAGTCGGCGACGTAGACCCAGGCCGCTTCAGGCAGCAGGGCGCGCGCGGCATCGAGCACCGAGAGCCCGCCGACGCCCGAATCGAACACCAGGATCGGCCGCTCGTCCGCCATATCGCGCGCTCCTATCGCAGTGGTAACGGCGACGCCAGCAAAAGGGGCAGTAAACTTGACTCAGATTGTTGCGCCTCGCCAACCATCGGCTATGATCCGGGTGAAAGGGGCTCACTTTGACGCCTGACCTTCTCTGGGTCGCGCCTGCCGGGGCTTTGCTGCTCGGCTATGCGCTGGGATCGATCCCGTTCGGGCTGCTGCTGACGCGGCTGGCAGGCGCGGGCGACCTGCGCGCGATCGGATCGGGCAATATCGGCGCCACCAACGTGCTGCGCACCGGCCACAAGGGGCTGGCGGCGGCGACCCTGCTGCTCGATCTCGCCAAGGGCTGGGCAGCCGTCACGATCGCGGCGGCGGCATTCCCCGGCGACGGGCCGCTTGCTGCTGCGGGTGCGTTCTTCGGCCATTGCTACCCGATCTGGCTGGGCTTTCGCGGCGGCAAGGGCGTCGCGACGCTGATGGGGATCGTGCTCGCGCTGCATTGGCCGTGCGCAATCGTCTATGCATTGGTGTGGCTGGGGTTGCTCGCGGGGCTGCGCATCTCTTCGGTCGCGGGCATCGCCGCGGCGATCAGCGCGCCGGTGAGCGCGGCGCTGTTCGGCCGGTTCGATCTCGTGTTGCTGCTGCTCGCGCTTGCGCTGGTCGTGGTGTGGAAGCACCGCGCGAATATCGGCCGTCTGCTCGACGGCACCGAGCCGCGCGTCGGCCGCGCGCGTGGCTGACGCCGCGCGCGTTGCGCGGCTTCGCCTTCTCCGCACACCCCGAATCGGGCCCGTCACCTATCGCCAGTTGATCGCGCGCTTCGGCGATGCCGAAGCGGCGCTTGTCGCACTGCCCGATCTCGCCGGCCGCGGCGGGGGGAGCGCGCCCGCCATTCCCGATGCGCGGACGATCGAGCGCGAGATCGCGCGGGTCGAAAAATCAGGCGCGGCCTATCTGTTCCTCGACGACCCCGCCTATCCGCCGCTGCTCGCCGAACTCGACGATGCGCCCGCGGCGCTGACGTGGCGCGGCGACCTGGCGCTCGCCGCGCGCATCACCGTGGCGATGGTCGGCGCGCGCAATGCGTCTGCTGCCGCGTGCCGCTTCGCGCGGCAGCTTGCGAGCGAGCTCGTGCGCGAGGACGTGACGGTGATTTCGGGGCTGGCGCGCGGGATCGACACTGCCGCGCATCTGGGGGCGCTCGACGGCGGCACGATCGCGGTGATCGCGGGCGGAATCGATGTCGCCTATCCGCCCGAAAATGGCGCGCTACAGGAACGGATCGCCGCCGAGGGCCTGCTGATCGCCGAACAGCCGCCGGGCACCGAGCCGCGCGCGCGCCATTTCCCTTATCGCAACCGCATCATCGCCGGGCTCGGGCTCGGCACCGTCGTGGTCGAGGCGGCACCGCGATCGGGCTCGCTGATCACCGCGCGGCTGGCGGGCGAGGCAGGACGCGAGGTGATGGCGGTGCCCGGCAGCCCGCTCGATCCGCGCGCGCAAGGGTGCAACGGCCTGATCCGCGACGGCGCGACCCTGGTGCAGTCGGCGGCCGACATCCTGGAAACGATCCGCCCGATCGACGCGCGCATGGTGCGATCGCCGGGCAGCAGCTTCGCGCCAGCGCCGCCGGAGGATGCGAGCGATGCCGAGCGCCGCACGATCATCGACCTGCTCGGGCCGGTGCCGGTCGCGGTGGACGAGATCGTGCGCCAATCCGCCCTGTCGCCCGCGGCGGTGCAGACGGTGCTGCTCGAGCTGGAGCTGGCGGGACGGCTCGAACGCCACGCGGGCGGGCGGGTGAGTTCATTGTGACCGTCACCCCAGCGCAAGCTGGGGTCTCGCAATTCGGAGAGATGCCAGATTCAGAGAGATGCCGGCGTTCGCCGGCATGTCGAAGCAATGATGCCCCTTGATCCTGCGGCCGCTTGACGACATCTCGCGCTGCCAACCATCCTCGCGCGCATACACGAGAGAGACCGGACCAACGCATGCAACTCGTCATCGTCGAATCGCCGGCCAAGGCCAAAACGATCGAAAAATATCTGGGCGGCGATTATCGCGTCCTCGCCTCCTACGGCCATGTCCGCGACCTGCCCGCCAAGGACGGCTCGGTCGATCCCGAGCACGGCTTCGCGATGGAATGGGAGAATTACGCCGACAAGGCGAAGCAATTGAAGGCCATTGCCGACGAGGCGAAGAAGGCCGACCGGCTGATCCTTGCGACCGATCCCGACCGCGAGGGCGAGGCGATCTCGTGGCACGTGCAGGAAGTGCTCGCCAAGCGCAAGGCGCTGCCCGCGCAGGTCGAGCGCGTGACCTTCAACGCGATCACCAAAAAGGCGGTGACCGATGCCATGGCGCACCCGCGCGGGCTCGATACCGATCTGATCGATGCCTATCGGGCGCGCCGCGCGCTCGATTATCTGGTGGGCTTCACGCTGTCGCCGGTGCTCTGGCGCAAGCTGCCGGGGGCGAAATCGGCGGGCCGCGTGCAATCGGTGGCGCTGCGCCTGATCGTCGAGCGCGAGCGCGAAATCGAGAGCTTCGTTGCGCAGGAATATTGGTCGATCACCGCGCATCTGGAGGCCGACGGGCAGGGCTTCGACGCGCGGCTGGTGCGCTGGAACGGCGATAAGATCGATCGGCTGACGATCGGGAATGAAGCCGACGCGATGGCCGCGAAGCAGGCAGTGCTCGACGGTAATTTCACGGTCGAGCGCGTCGAGACCAAGCCCGCGACGCGCAACCCGCCGCCGCCCTTCACCACCTCGACGCTCCAGCAGGAGGCGGCGCGCAAGCTGGGCTTTTCGGCGAGCCACACGATGCGGATCGCGCAGGGCCTCTACGAGGACGGCGCGATCACCTACATGCGCACCGACGGCGTGCAGATGGACGGCAGCGCGATTTCGGCGGCGCGGCATGCGGTCGCCGATCGCTACGACGCCAGCTACGTGCCCGACAAGCCGCGCCAGTACCAGACCAAGGCCAAGAACGCGCAGGAAGCGCACGAGGCGATCCGGCCCACCGATTTCGGCAGGGACCGCGCGGGCTCGGGCGATCATGCGCGGCTCTACGACCTGATCTGGAAGCGCGCGCTGGCAAGCCAGATGGCCTCGGCGCGGATGGAGCGCACCACGGTCGAGCTTGCCGACGGGACGGGGCGGACCGCGCTGCGGGCCACCGGGCAGGTCGTGCTCTTCCCGGGCTATCTCGCGCTGTATGAGGAAGGTCAGGACGACAGCCAGGATGAAGACGGTAAGCGCCTGCCCCGGCTGCGCGAGGGCGACAAGCCGGCGAAGAAGGGTGTCGATGCCGAGCAGCATTTCACCCAGCCGCCGCCACGCTTCTCCGAGGCGTCGCTGGTAAAGCGCCTCGAGGAGTTGGGGATCGGGCGGCCGTCGACCTATGCCTCGATCATCCAGGTGCTCAAGGACCGTGCCTATGTCCGCGTCGAGAAGAACCGCTTCTTCGCCGAGGAATCGGGGCGATTGCTGACCGCGTTCCTCGAACGCTTCTTCGAGAAATACGTCGCCTACGATTTCACTGCGGAGCTCGAGGAGGAGCTCGACGACGTCTCGGGCGGGCGCGCGGCGTGGCAGAAGGTGCTGGAAGCCTTCTGGCGCGACTTCAAGCCGCGCACCAGCGAAGTGATGGAGTTCAAGCCCTCCGAAGTGACGGCGGCGCTCGACGCGTTCCTCGAACCCTATCTCTTCCCCGCCAACGCCGACGGCAGCGACCCGCGGCTGTGCCCCAATTGCGGCGAGGGGCGGCTGAGCTTGCGCGGGGGTCGCTACGGCGCGTTCGTCGCCTGCTCGAACTATCCCGAGTGCAAATATACCCGCGCCTTCGCGCAGCCCGGCGGGCTCGGCGCGGAGGACACCAGCCCTGAGACGCTCGGCACCGATCCCGAGACGGGGTTGCCGGTCGAGCGCAAATCGGGGCGGTTCGGGCCGTACATCCAGCTCGGCGAGGGCAAGGAGGCGAAGCGCGCGTCGATCCCCAAGGATCTGCCGGGCGAGCTCGATCTCGAATGGGCGCTCAAGCTGCTGAGCCTGCCGCGCGCGATCGGCAACCACCCCGAAACCGGGCAGCCGATCGAGGCGGCGATCGGCCGCTATGGGCCGTATCTGAAGCATGACGGCAAATATGCGCGGCTGGGCTCGACCGCCGAGGTGTTCGAGACGGGCATGAACGCCGCGGTGGTGAAGCTCGCCGAGGCAGCGGCGAACGGCGGTCGGCCGCAGCGCGGCAGCCGCGAGCCGCTGAAGGTGCTGGGCAAGCACCCGCGCACCGAGGCCGAGATCAGGCTGATGGAAGGCCGCTACGGCGCCTATGTCACCGACGGAACGACCAACGCGACCTTGCCCAAGTCGGTCGAGAAGGATGCGCTGACGCTCGAGGAGGCGGCGCAGCTGATCGATGCGCGTGCGGCCGCCGGACCGGCGAAGAAGGGGCGCAAGGCCGCGAAGAAGCCGGCCGCGAAGAAAGCGCCGGCGAAGAAGAAGGATGCGCCCAAGAAGGCTGCGGCGGAATAATTCCCCTCCCGCTTGCGGGAGGGGTTAGAGGAGGGTCTGTATCAGACCTTCCCGCCGACATGCCCTCCCGCGGAGCGGGAGGGGAGATTTACGCCGCGCGGCTCACCGTCGCGCCGAGCCATGCGCGCGCCTGGCGCTGGGCTTCGGCGATCTCGCGCGCGCTCATGTCCTCGGCGATCTCGGCGCGGCACATCTGCGCCTCCTCGATGCCGTGGACGGCCGCGAGGTTGAACCATTTGTGCGCTTCGATCAGGTCGATCGTCTCGCCCCCGGTGCCGGTCGAATAGAAGATGCCGAGATCGAAGCACGCGTTGCTGTCGCCGCGCGCGGCGTCGCGCAACCGGCTCTCGACCAGGAATTTCGCCGTCTTCAGGCTGTTGGCCATGATGGAACCCCCCAAGAATTGCCACCCTGTCGGGCAATCTGGCGGGAGGGTTTCAACAAATGGTTAACGCAGTTAACCCTGTTTGGAGAGCTGATATGAGAGCGGGCCGGTGCCGCGACAGGATTCAGCAACGCTGAATCCGTCAAGCCAAATCCGGCTCGACAGCGACATTGTCGATCAGCCGCGTGCCGCCGATCCGCGCCGCGGCGAGCACGCGCAGCGGGCGGGCGAGATCGGTCGAGGGCTGCAGCGTCTCGGCATCGACCACGGCGACGTAATCGATCTGCTCGTAGCCGGCGGCGAGCATCATCTCGCGCGCGGCGACGAGCGCGTCCTCGGCATCGGCGCCGCGCCCGATCGCACGCGCTGCGACGCCGAGCGCACGCGGCAGCGCCACCGCGCGGGTGCGGTCGTCGTCATGCAGATAGGCGTTGCGCGAGGAGAGCGCGAGGCCGTCGTCGTCGCGCTGGATGGGAACGCTGACGATCTCCACGCCCATGTCGAGATCGGCAACCATGCGCCGGATCACCGCAAGCTGCTGGAAATCCTTCTCGCCGAACAACGCGACCCTGGGGCGGACCTGGTTGAAGAGCTTGGCGACGATCGTCGCGACGCCGTCGAAATGGCCCGGCCGCGCGGCGCCGTCGAGCACCTCGCTGACACCCGAGACGCTGACGTTGGTGGCGAAGCCCGCCGGGTACATGGTCTCGACGCCGGGCATCCACAGCAGGTCGATCCCCGCCTGCTTCAACAGGCGGGCGTCGGCCGCCTCGCGCCGGGGATAGCGATCGAGATCCTCGCCCGCACCGAACTGCTTCGGGTTGACGAAGATCGACACCACGATCCGCTCGGCGAGCGGCTTGGCGGCCTCGACCAGCGCCATGTGCCCGGCATGGAGCGCCCCCATCGTCGGCACCAGCGCGACGCGCTCGCCGGCGCGCGCATAGGCGGCCAGCGTGTCGCCGAGCGCGGGGAGGTCACGGATCGTCAGCACGCGTCACTATCCTTCGACAAGATCGGGCCGGCCTTCTATGGGGAGCTATCCGATCGATCAACACAGGGCGTGCAGGGTTTGTCCGACGGGCGCGAAAAGACACACATCATCGTGTTCGCCAACGAGAAGGGCGGCACCGGCAAATCGACCACGGCGGTGCATGTCGCGATCGCGCTCGCGGCCAAGGGCGCGCGGGTCGCGGCGTTCGACCTCGACCATCGCCAGCGGACCACCGGGCGCTATCTCGACAATCGTGCGGCGACGATGAAGCGCACCGGTCGCCCGCTGCCGATACCCGTCCACGAGACGCATGACGGGGTCAGCGAGGACAGGTTCGAGGAGGTCTATGCCCGCCTCGCCGCCGATGCCGATTATCTCGTCATCGACACGCCCGGCCGCGACGATCATTTCGCGCGCCTTTCGGCCACGCGTGCGGACACGCTGGTGACGCCGATGAACGACAGCTTCGTCGATTTCGACCTGATCGGGCAGGTCGACCCGGACACGTACAAGGTGACGCGGCCGAGTTTCTATTCGGAGCTGATCTGGGACGCGCGCAAGGCCCGCGCCAAGACCGACGGCTCGACGATCGACTGGGTGGTGCTCCGCAACCGGCTCCAGCATATCGAGGCGCGCAACATGCGCCGCGTATCGGAGGCGATGGGGCAGCTCGCCAAGCGCGTGGGCTTTCGCGTCATCCCGGGGCTGGGCGAGCGCGTGATCTATCGCGAGCTGTTCCCCAAGGGGCTGACGATGCTCGATTCGAAGGATTTCGGCGAGATGGGATTCTCCCACGTCGCCGCGCGGCAGGAATTGCGCGAGATGATGGCGAGCCTCGCGCTGCCCGAGCCGACCATCCCGATGTTCGCGACCGCCTGAGGACGCGCGCGTGATCGTCAAGCTCCTGATCGCGTTAGGGATCGCCTGGCTCGGCTGGCGCTGGTGGAAGGGCCTGGGACAGCGCAAGCCCGCGCGCCCGTTCGCGCCGCTGCTCGACGACGCCGAGGCGCGCGCGGTGCTCGGCGTCGGCGTGGCAGCCGACGAGCAGGAAATCCGCGCCGCGCATCGCCGGCTGATGGCCGCCGTCCATCCCGATCGCGGCGGCTCGGCCGATCTCGCGCGGCGCATCAACGTGGCGCGCGACACCTTGCTCAAGCGCGGCGATTGAACTTTATCGCCGCTGGCCGATTTGGCGAAGGGTCCGACCAGAGGGAGTTTCCATGACGCACCGTTTCGATCCCACCAGCCTTCGCGAATACGACATCCGCGGCATCGTCGGAAAGACGCTCGGTCCTGCCGATGCGACCGCGATCGGACGCGGCTTTGCGACGTGCGTGCGCCGCGCGGGCGGGCGGCGCGTGGCGGTGGGCTACGACGGACGGGTCTCGTCGCCCGAGCTCGAAACGGCGCTGGTCGAGGGGCTCACGGCCTCGGGCGTCGACGTGATCCGCATCGGCATGGGGCCGACCCCGATGCTTTACTACGCCGAAGCGACGCTAGAAGTGGATGGCGGCATCCAGATAACCGGCAGCCACAATCCCGCCGAGTATAACGGCTTCAAGATGGTGTTGCAGCACAAGCCGTTTTTCGGCGAGGACATCCAGAAACTGGGCCGGATGGCGGCCGAAGCCGATTGGGACGACGGCGCCGGCGCGGTCTCCAGCGTCGACATCGTCGACGATTATGTCGAGCGGCTGATGGTCGGCTATGCGGGCGGCGCCTACCGGATCGGCTGGGACACGGGCAACGGCGCCGCCGGCCCGGTGATCGAGAAGCTGGTCAAGCTGCTGCCGGGTGAGCACCATACGCTCTTCACCGAAGTGGATGGTCATTTCCCCAATCATCATCCCGATCCCACCGAAGAGAAGAACCTGGCGGACCTGAAGAAGCTCGTCGCCGAGAAGAAGCTCGATTTCGGACTGGCCTTCGACGGCGACGGCGACCGGATCGGCGCGATCGACGGTGAAGGCCGCGTGATCTGGGGCGATCAGCTTCTCTCCATTCTGGCGGAACCTGTGCTGAAGGAAGAGCCGGGTGCTGTGATCATCGCCGACGTCAAGGCGAGCCAGATGCTCTACGACCGGATCGCCGAGCTCGGCGGCACGCCGCTGATGTGGAAGACCGGGCACAGCCTGATCAAGACCAAGATGCGCGAGACCGGGGCGCCGCTTGCGGGCGAGATGAGCGGGCACATCTTTTTCGCGCACGATTATTATGGGTTCGACGACGCGCAATATGCCGCCGTGCGGCTGATTCGCGCGGTGCATATGATCGGCAAGCCGCTGACGCAGCTCCGGGGCGAGATGCCCAACCTCGTCAATACGCCCGAGATGCGCTTCCAGGTGGACGAATCGCGCAAGTTCAGAATCGTCGACGAAGTGCTCGACCGGCTCGAGGCCGAGGGCGCCGAAGTCAATCGCACCGACGGCGCGCGGGTCAACACCCCCGACGGCTGGTGGCTGCTGCGCGCGTCGAACACGCAGGACGTGCTCGTTGCGCGCGCCGAATCGCACAGCCAGGAAGGGCTCGACCGGCTGGTCGCGCAGATCGATGCGCAGCTCGCGAAGAGCGGCGTCGAGCGCGATCCGCAGGCGGGGCATTGAGCCAACCTCCCTCTCTGCGGTCGGCGGGGAGGGAAAATGGTGGCAATCGCGCGCCGAAACGCCCATTTTGGCGCTCATGTCTTCCCCCCAGATCATTCGTGTCGTCGATCTCGAAACCACCGGATCGGCGCCGCCCACGCATGGCGTGTGCGAAATCGGCTGGCAGGACGTGGCGCTCGGCGCGGACGGGCGCTGGGAACTCGAGGGCGAGGGCGGCGCGATCCTCGTCAATCCCGGCCGGCCGCTGCCGCCGATCACGCAGGCCGTGCATCATATCCTGGAGGAACAGGTCGCCGATGCGCCCTGGTGGCACGATGTCGCGCGTCAGGTGCTTGATCCCTGGCCGCGCCGGCTCGCGCTTGCCGCGCACCGGGCGGATTTCGAGCAGCAATTCTGCACCCCGCCGCTGACCCATGGCGCCGACTGGATCTGCACCTGGAAATGCGCGCTGCGGCTCTGGCCCGATTCGCCCAGCTTCTCGAACCAGGTGCTGCGCTATTGGCGCCGACCCGAAGGGCTGGTGCATGAGCGTGGACTGCCTGCGCACCGCGCCTTTCCCGATGCCTATGTGACCGCGCACCATCTGCGCGACATGCTCAACGAGGCGAGCGTCGCGCAATTGCTCGAATGGTCGCGCCTGCCGGGGCTGCTGCCGCGCGTGCGCAGCGGGCCGAATCGCGGCAAGGATTGGCGCGAGGTCGATGACGAGGTGGTCGAGGGCTTCGCGCGCGATCGCGATCCCGACGTGCGCTACACCGCTGAGCAGGAGCTCGTGCGGCGCCACGGCGGCGGTGCGGTGGGCCGACAGACGCTGCAGGGCGCGCTGCTTTAAGGCTCGTTTTCAGCTTCGCTGAATCGGCACCGGCCTCCAATGTGCCCCAAGCGCCCGCGCTCGTGGATGGCTGGATGCCGGAACCTGCCTGCGCAGGGGCAGGCAAGTCGGGCATGACGGCGCTGGAGTCGCTTATTCCGCGGGCTTGCGGAACTTGTAGATGAACTGATCGGTGTGCCCGCGCACCTTGGGATCGAACACCTTGAGCGTGTGGTCGTCTTGCGCGTTCGCGAGCACCGGGCTCTCGCCGACGAACTCGAAGCCCGCGGCGGTGACCTGACTCTTGACGATCGCGGGGTCGATCCGGTGCAGCGTGTCGGTATCGCGCAGCCCCGATCCGGCCTCGGCGGCATGATCGATCACGATATAGGTGCCGCCGGGCTTGAGCGCGGCGAACACGCGCTTGTCGAACGCCGCCAGCGCGTCGGCGCCGCCGTTATTGGCGATGTCGTGATAGTTCTGGACGGTCCAGAACAGGTCGGCATCGGCGGGTAGCGGCTGATCGGGGGCCAGCGTTTCGGCGGTGACGTTGGCGAGGTTTTTCGCCTTGAGGTCGGTCAGGCTCTGCGGAATCTTGTCGCCCGTGCCCGGCCAGATCGCATAGACCTTGCCCTCGGGCCCGACGATACCGGTGAAGATGCGCGTCCAATAGCCGCTGCCGGGGATGTAATCGATCACCGTGTCGCCGGCCTTGACGCCAGAAAATTCGAGCGCGGCCGCCGCTTGCCGGCGCGCGTCGTCGCCCGCCTGATCGGCACGGGCGGGATCGGCGAGCGCCTGCGTGATGGCATCGGCCGACGTCGGCGCGGCCGTGTTCTGCGGGGCGGCGGCGTTCGCGGCGTCGGCGACGGCCTGCTCCGAACAGGCGCCGAGCGCGAGCGCCGCGCTCATGGTCACGGCGGTGATGATCGACAGTTTCATGGGGCCTCTCCTCCCTTGTGATCAGACGTCCAGATTGGCGACGCTCAGCGCATTCTCCTGGATGAACTCGCGGCGCGGCTCGACGACGTCGCCCATCAGGCGGGTAAAGATCTCGTCGGCGACGTCGGCCTGCTGGATCGCGACGCGGAGCATCGAGCGGTTGGCGGGATCGAGCGTGGTTTCCCACAATTGCTCGGCGTTCATCTCGCCCAGCCCCTTGTAGCGTTGGATCGCCAGCCCCTTGCGGCCCGCGGCGAGGATCGCGTCGAGCAATTGGCTCGGCCGCGCGACCAGGCTCTCGCCCTTGCCGACGGTGACGCTCTCGCTGTCGTCCTCGTCTTCACTCGTCTCGACTGTAGCCGTGCCCGCACGGACCAGCTTGGCGGCCTGCGCGTAGCTATCAGCCTGCTCAGCGGCGAGGCCGTGGAGCTTGCGCGCCTCGGCCGAGACGATGAAGCTCGCCTCGACGATGTGATGATCGGTGACGCCGCGCCACAGCCGCTCGAAATGATAGCCGCCCTCTTCGCTGAGGCTGACGGTCCAGCGCGCTTCCTCGTCGCCCTGGTCGAGCCGGCGGGCGACTTCCGCCGCGCGGCCCAGCCGGTCGTCGCGTGAGGCCATCGGATCGAGCGCGCCGGCCATCGCCAGCGCTTCGATGATCACCGGATCGTAGCGGCGCGGCACGTAGCGCATCAGTGTCCGCATCCGCCGCGCGTGGTTGACGAGCTGGCGCAAATCCTCGCCCGAACGCGCGCCGCCGCTGGTCTCCAGCATCGTCGCGGCGACGCCGTTCTCGACCAGATATTCGTCGAGCGCGGCATCGTCCTTGAGGTAGACTTCGCTGCGCCCGCGGGTCGCTTTGTAGAGCGGCGGCTGGGCGATATAGAGGTGCCCGTTCTCGATGATCTCGGGCATCTGGCGGTAGAAAAAGGTCAGCAGCAGCGTGCGGATGTGCGCGCCGTCGACATCGGCGTCGGTCATGATGACGATCTTGTGGTAGCGCAATTTCTCGACGTTGAAATCGTCGCGGCCGATGCCGGTGCCCATAGCCTGAATTAGGGTGCCGATCTCCTTCGACGACAGCATGCGATCGAATCGCGCGCGCTCGACGTTCAAAATCTTGCCGCGCAACGGGAGGATCGCCTGGAAGTGGCGGTCACGGCCCTGCTTGGCCGAGCCGCCCGCCGAATCGCCCTCGACGAGAAACAGCTCGGACTTGGCCGGATCGCGCTCCTGGCAATCGGCGAGCTTGCCGGGGAGGCTGGCGATATCCATCACGCCCTTGCGGCGCGTCAGATCGCGCGCCTTGCGGGCGGCCTCGCGCGCGGCGGCGGCGTCGATGATCTTCTGGACGACCATCTTGGCGAAGGCCGGATTCTCCTCGAGCCATTCGGCCAGTTTGTCGGCCATCAGGCTTTCCATCGGCTGGCGCACTTCGGACGAAACCAGCTTGTCCTTGGTCTGCGACGAGAACTTCGGATCGGGCAGCTTGACCGAGACGATCGCCGACAGGCCTTCGCGCATGTCGTCGCCGGTGAGGTTGACCTTCTCCTTCTTGAGCAGCCCCGATTTGTCCGCATAGGCGTTGAGCGTGCGCGTGAGGGCGGCGCGGAACGCGGCGATGTGCGTGCCGCCGTCGCGCTGCGGGATGTTGTTGGTGAAGGCGAGGACGTTCTCGTAATAGGAGTCGTTCCATTCGAGCGCGACCTCGATGCCTATATCGTCGCGCTGGCCGGTGATCGCAATCGGATCGGGGAACAGCGGCTGCTTGTTGCGGTCGAGCCACTTCACGAACGCGGCGATGCCGCCCTCGTAGAACAGCTCAATCTCCTTGCGCTCCTCGTGCCGCTCGTCGGCGAGGACGATGCGCACGCCGGAATTGAGGAAGGCAAGCTCGCGATAGCGGTGTTCGAGCTTCTCGAAATCGAACTCGGTGATCTTGAAGGTCTCGTGGCTCGGCAGGAAGGTGACGCGGGTGCCCTTGCGGTCGGTCTTTCCGACGACCTTCAGGGGCGCGACCGCGTCGCCATGCTCGAAGCGCATGTAATGCTCCTCGCCATCGCGCCAGATGGTGAGATCAAGATAGTCGCTGAGCGCGTTGACCACGCTGACGCCGACGCCGTGCAGCCCGCCCGACACCTTGTAGGCATTGTCGTTCGAGGTGTTGTCGAACTTTCCGCCGGCATGGAGCTGCGTCATGATGACCTCGGCCGCCGAGACGCCCTCTTCCTTGTGGATGCCGGTCGGGATGCCGCGGCCGTTGTCGTCGACCGACACCGAGCCGTCGGGGTTGAGCGTGATCAGAATCCGGTCGCAATGCCCGGCGAGCGCCTCGTCGATCGCGTTGTCGGAAACCTCGAACACCATGTGGTGGAGGCCCGATCCGTCGTCGGTGTCGCCGATATACATGCCCGGCCGCTTGCGCACGGCGTCGAGGCCCTTCAGCACCTTGATCGATTCGGCGCCGTAGTCATTCTGCTTGGGGGTGTCGCTCATACCCAGCATATAGGGATTCGCAGCCCGAAACGAAAGCGAAATGGGCCGATTCGCCCGGCCGGTGGGCCCGAGTCGAGGAGAGTACGCGATGATGTCCCTTCTGGCGCTGGCGCTGATGGCGGCGCCGCAGCAAATGCCCGATTATCCCAACCTGCCCGCCGATCTCGCCGCAGCGGCGAAGGCGTTCGATATGGCGCAGGTGACGGGCGACGGCGCCGCGCTCGAGCGGCTGCTCGCCGACGATTATCTGCTGATCAATTCGAGCGACGAGACCGAGACCAAGGCCGATTTCATCCGCGATTACACCGCGCCTGGCTTCAGCTTCGCACCGTTCACGATCGATCATTATGTGGAGCGTGTGTGGGATAAAGGCGCGGTGCTGGGCGGCGTGGTCGATGCGAAGGGCACCAGCGACGGCAAGCCTTATGCGGTGCGGCTGCGCTTCGTCGATATCTGGGCCAAGCGCGATGGGCGCTGGCAGGTGATCTTCACCCAGGCGCGGCACGTGCCCGCGCCCAAATAGGTCATTCCCGGGGTTCTAGCGCGCGGGCGAGCGGCCGGCGGACGACGAGGATGATCAGCGCGCCCGCGATGCCGATCGCGGCGTCGAGCAGCCAGAAGGCGACCGGCCCCATCGGCTCGTAGAAGCTGCCGACCCAGCCCATCGCGACCGATCCCGCGAACAGCGACAGGAAGGCGCCGCCCATCAACGTCGCGTTGACCTTGGGCGGTGCCGCCTGCGAGACGAGGGCGAGCAGCGTCGGCCAGAAATAGAGGAAGGCGACCCCCATCCCGGCAAAGGGCAGCACCGCGACCAGCGCGGGCACCTTGCCCGGCAAATAGAGCGCGGAGGCGAGCGCGAACAGCGCCGCCGAGGCGCCCGCGAGCGCCGAGCCGATGCCGATCTTGGCGACGTCGCCCGGCTCGCGGCCGCGCTTCGCCTGCCAGCGCCATAACGCGACCAGCGGCGGCACCGCGATGATGCTGACGAAGGCGTCGATCGAGTTGAACCACGAGGCGGGAATGGCGCCGAGCGGGGTGGCGAGCGAGGCGTGCTCGTCCGCCCAGAGGATGCCGACATTCCAGATCATCGGATAGGCGATGTTGGGGAGCACGGTGAGCGCGATCACCGCGATCAGCAGCCAGGTGCGGCGTGTCTCGACAGGCGTCATCGGCGGATGGACGACGCGCTCCGCCGGACCGCCATCGGCCGGAAGATAGCGGACGCCGGCAAGGTAGGTCAGCATCGCGACGATCATGAACCCGCCCGCCGTGCCGAAGCCGATGTGCCAGCCATAGGTCGCCGCGAGCAGCCCGCAGACGATCGGCCCGGCGACCGCGCCGACGTTGATGCCGGCCGAAAAAATCGTGTAGCCTTGCGTTCGGCGCGATTCCTCCGCGGCCGGATAGAGCCGCCCGACCTGCGCCGAGATGTTGCCCTTGAGCGCGCCCGATCCGAGAATGAGCAGCAGCAGTGCAAGGAGGAAGGTGGCGTCGAACGCCATCGCGATATGGCCCGCGCACAGCAGGGCGGCGCCCAGGATCACGGTGTTGCGCGTGCCCAGCCAGCGGTCGGCGACGAACCCGCCGATGATCGGAGTGAAATAGACGAGCCCCGAATACCAGCCGAAGATGATCGACGCGAGCGCCTGGTCGGACACGCCCGGCCCGAGCCCGAGCACCCCGCGCAGCGCGGGCAACCCCGTGACGTGCTCGACATGGCCGGGCAGGAAGAGCTGCTGGACCATGTAGAGCACGACCAGCGAGGTCATGCCGTAATAGGAAAAGCGCTCCCAGGCCTCGGTGAAGGCCAGAAAGGCGAGCCCCTTGGGATGACCGAAAAAGGCGCGGTCGTTCTGGTCCGGCAAAGTGATCCCCGTCTCCGTTCGTTTCGAGCCTAGTCGAGAAACGCTATGCGGCGCACCAGAAAACGCTTCTCGACGTCGCTCGAAGCGAACGGACGAGGGTTGCTCCCCCATGATCCGCCGCTAGGCTCCGCCGCCTGACAGCGAGGGAGAGCGGGCTTGGCGATCGAGGAACTGGAGGCGCTGCCGGCGACCGAACACCGCATTCCGCCGCAGGGCGAATTTCTCGGCCACCCGATCGGGCTCTATTACATCGCCTTCACCGAAGCCTGGGAGCGCTTCAGCTATTACGGCATGCAGGCGCTGCTGGTGCTCTACATGGTCAAGCAGCTGCTGCTCCCCGGCCATGTCGACAATATCGCCGCCTTCGTGCCGTTCCGATCGGCGCTCGAAAGCGTCTACGGGCCGCTCGACATCCAGCCGCTCTCCTCCGCGATCTTCGGGCTCTACACCAGCCTCGTCTACCTGACCCCGATCGCCGGCGGACTGGTCGCCGACCGGCTGCTCGGCAAGACGCGCACGATCGTGGTCGGCGCGTTGCTGATGGCGGCGGGCCATTTCCTGATGGCGTTCGACGTCTCGTTCCTGTTCGCGCTGTTGTGCCTCGTGCTCGGTGTCGGCTGCTTCAAGGGCAATCTCGCGAGCCAGGTGGGCGATCTCTATCCGCAGGCCGATCTGCGCCGCGCCGACGCCTTCCAAATCTATTATATCGGGATCAACGCCGGGGTGATCATCGCGCCGCTGGTGTGCGGCACGCTGGGCGAGAAGGTCGGCTGGCACTGGGGGTTCGGTGCCGCAGGCGTGGGGATGCTGATCGGCCTCACCATCTATCTCGCGGGGAGGAAATACCTGCCTTCGGGTGCGGTGACGCCCAAAGCCGAACGCGCCGTGGCGCCCAAGCCGAAGCTCAGCCCGCGCGAAGTGAAGGCGATCATCCTGCTGCTGCTTCTGATTCCGGTGCTCGCGGTGGGCTCGATCGGCAATCAGGAGTTGTTCAATGCCTATTTGATATGGGCGGACCGCAGCTACGATCTCGTCTTCTTCGGCACCAAACTGCCGACAACCTGGCTCGTCACGCTCGATTCGGTGGTGTCGGTGAGCTTCCTCGTCGGCGCGGTCGCCTTCTGGCGCTGGTGGGCGACGCGGTTCAGGGAGCCCGACGAAATCACCAAATGCGCGATCGGTTTCCTGTTGTCGTCGAGCGCGTTCGTGGTGCTCGCGATCGCCGCGGCGCACGCGGCGGCGACGGGCACCAAGGTGGGGCTCGGCGTCGCGCTGGTCGTCCACGTCCTCAACGCGATGGGGTTCGCCAACGTCTTTCCCGTCAGCCTCGCGCTCTATGCGCGCGCTGCGCCGCCGCGCTTCTCGGCGACGATGCTCGGGGTCTATTATCTGTTCCTGTTCGGGGCGAACACGCTGGTCGGCTGGGTCGGCGGCTGGCTGGAGACGATGCCGCCGCTCCATTTCTGGGGGCTGCACGCAGCGATGGTCGCGGGTGCGGGCGTGGTGTTCCTGATCGTCAAGCTGCTGTTCGGCCGCATCCTGGTGCCCGACAACGAAGAGGCGCCGGGGATCGCGCCGGGGCATGAGGCGGAGGTGACGCACCCCGTCTGAGCCGTGTCGCGAACCAGTTAGACGCGTAGTCGATCTGCTTGAATCATCGCCCTGCTTTGACGCGTGCTCCTGTTGCCGGCGGTGCGAAGTGGAGAAAGTGGAGCGCGTCGCAGGATTTTGCCCGGGATGCGCCCGCAACGCCCCGGGATGGCGACCGGGACGCGACACCGACGCGACAGCGTGGCGACATGGACGCGACAGCGAGGTGACACCGACGCGGCACGGACGCGACACCCATGCACCACCCATGCGCCCGGCGGGCGCCGCCGGCGCGACACTCGCGCACCGCAATCGCGCCGCTGCCGGGATCGAGCAACGCGGCGAGCGCGATATGAGAGCCGTCCTGTTCCATCTCACAGAGTAGAGCATAAAACGAACGTGTAGGACAGGGATTCCAGGCCCTAGGGCGTCTGGCGCTCTTCGGCGGCGCGTTCCTTGTTTTCGCGCTTGGCGCTGCGGGCATGCTGGGCGTAGCAGCCGGTCGCGCCGCCGATGCCCACGGTCGTGCAGCTGCCGATGCCCGAGCCGCCGGCTTCGAGCGTGGCTTCGTTGCGCTTGACCCAGCTTTCGTTCTCGGGCGTGACCTTCAGCTCGCGCAATTCCTTGGGGATGCGAAACTGCTCGTCGGCATCGCGGCGCTTGCACACCACGATCTCGTTGCCGTTGGTGTCGGTCGGGCATTTCTGGTTGCCGTAGATCACCAGCACGCCGTTCTGCGGCGCGTTCTGCGCGGCCGCCGGCGTCGCCGCCGCGAAACCGCCGCCGACGATCAGGGCCAGTCCCATGCCGATCGTTCGAGCCTTCATTCGTCCACTCCTTTGGCCGCCATCAACGCATGAACCGCCGGACTTGTCCATGCGCTGAACGCGATCAGATGCGCTTCGCCGTCGCGATCGCGACCCGGCAGCCCAGCCGGATCAGGCCGCTCAGCAGCGGATAGGCGGGCGCGCGTTCCGCCCCGCTCGCAAGCGCGGTGTCGCGATGTTCGAGCTCCTCGGCCTGGAATTCGGCGATCGCCTCCGACAGCTCGGGATTGTCGTCGCCGAGCTCCACGAGCTGTTCGGCATAATGACTGTCGATCTCGGTTTCGACCGCCGCGGTGCAGGCCATCGCGGCTTCGGGGCCGATCGCCGCAGTCACGGCGCCGAGCGCGAAGCCGGCGACGTTCCAGAAGGGCTGGAGCACGGTGGGCCGCACGCCGCGCCGCGCGATCAGGGCGTCGAAGAACGCCTGGTGGCGATCCTCCTGCGCGGCCATGCCGGCGATCGATCGCGCCATCGGATGCCGGTCGCCCATCACCGCGAGCTGGCCCGCATAGATGCGCGTCGCACCATATTCGCCCGCCTGATCGACCCGGATCATCGAATCGATCGCGCGTTTCCGATCGCCCGGCTTCCAGCTCATATCCTGGGCCTCCGCTGGCCCATCAGGACGATGATCAGCGCCGCCCCCGCGAGCGAGAACAAGGCGTTGAATCCGGCGAGCGAGATGCCGAACAGCGTCCATTGCGCGGTATCGCAGCGCACCAGCGGCGCATTCATGATCTGCGCGAGCACGTCGCTGCCGGTGCCCGAGAAGGTCGCGGTGCAGGCCGTCGCCCCGGCCCACCAATGATATTCGACCCCGGCATGGTAGACGCCGATCAATCCGCTGAGCGCGATCGCGGCGGCGGCGAGGCCCACGAGCCAGCGCTGGTTGACGCGACCCGGCACGCCGAAGGCGAGCAACGCGAGCACGATCGCCGCATAATGCGGCCAGCGCTGCCAGTGGCACATCTCGCACGGATAGAGGCCGAAGAAGAGCTGCCCGATCCACGCCCCGCCCACCAATGCGGCGGGAAGCAGCAGTGCGATCCAGCGCGCGGGATGGAAATAGGTTTCACCCATCGCCCGGCATCAGTTCTTCTTGGACGCCGTCGATTTGGCGGCCGGGGCCGGCGGCTTGGGGCTGGCGGCGGCGATCGCGGTGGGCCCGCCGAGCCGCGCGATCGTCGTCACCGCGTAATTGAGCTGGTAATCCTCGACGCCCTTCTTCTTGAGCTCCTCGGCGGTCGCGGAGAAGCGCGGATCGTCCTTGTCGTCGTCGAGCAGGATGGGATCGTCGGCCTTGACCTCGTTGATCAGGTGGCGGCGCAGATCGTTCTCGCGGAAGACGGGGCGCGTCTTGTAGTCGGGATCGCTCAATTGCGGCACGGCGACGTCGGGCACGATGCCGCCTTCCTGCACCGAACGGCCCGAGGGCGTGTAATAGCGCGCCGTGGTGAGCCGGAGCGCCGATTTGGGGCCGAGCGGCAGCAGGGTCTGCACCGACCCCTTGCCGAAGCTGCGCTCGCCCATCACCAGCGCGCGATGCTGGTCCTGGAGCGCGCCCGCGACGATCTCGGAGGCGGACGCGGTGCCGGCATTGGTGAGCACGATCAGCGGCAGGCCGTGGGTCAGGTCGCCGGGAATCGCCGATTCGCTGTAATAGCGCTCGATATCGGTCGCCTCGCGCCCCCGCTGCGACACGATCTCGCCGTGATCGAGAAAGGCGTCCGAAACCGCGATCGCCTCGGTCAGGAGGCCGCCGCCATTGTCGCGCAGGTCGATGACATAGCCGAGCGGGCGGTGGCCCAGCGCCTTGTCGATCGCGACGATCGCGGCCTTGGTGTCGGCGCCGGTCGATTCGGAGAAGGTGTTGATGTTGATCACGCCGACATCGCCGCGCACTTCCCATTTGACCGGCTTCTGCACGATCACCTCGCGCGTCAGTGTGACGTCGATCGGCTTGTCGCGGCCCGGGCGCACCAGCGTCAGCGCGATCTTGGTGCCCGGCTTGCCGCGCATCAATTCGATCGAGTCGTCGAGCGACGAGCCGTAGATCAGCTTGCCGTCGATATGCGTGATATAGTCGCCGGCCTTGATTCCGGCGCGATCGGCGGGCGTGTCCTCCTGCGGCGCGATCACCTTCACCACGCCGTCCTCGGCCGTCACGGTGATGCCGAGGCCGCCGTAATTGCCCTCGGTCTGGATGCGCAGATTCTCGAAATCGAGCGCGTCCTCGTAGCTCGAATGCGGGTCGAGCGAGGCGAGCATGCCGTCGATCGCGCCCTTGACGAGCTGTTCGTCGGTGACCTTGTCGACGTAATTCGCCTTCACGCGGTTGAAGACGTCCATGAATTTGTCGAGTTCGCGATAGCTGTCGGTATCGGCCTCGGCCATCGCGCTGGTGGCGACGGGGACGAGGGCAAGCGCGCCGACGATCGCGGTGGCCTGGAGGAAGGAACGCATGGGCACGCTGGCTTTTATCCGCTGATGAGGGGCTCTGATCGCGGCCACGATAGCGCCTTTCGCGCGGCCGGGCAAAGCAAAGTCGCGGGAATCCGTGTGTTGGTGTGCGTGGTTCGGCACCGGCCCGCTCCCCCACCCCACCGCCCAAGACATTATGCTGACTGGGAGGTGGGGTGGGGGAGCGGGCCGGCGCCGCTCAACTCAACAGCGGCGTGAAATCGACCGGCCGGCCCTTGCGGCGGAGCTCGACGGTGATGGGGGCGTGCGCGTCGCCCGTTTCGGCGGCGCCGATCGGCGCGCCCTGGGCCACCATGTCGCCCGGCCGCACCGCGAGCGTGTCCAGCCCCGTCACCAGCGTCGTCCAGCCGCCGCCGTGATCGATGATGACGATCCGCCCGTAATCGCGGAAATTCCGGGCATAGCGCACGGTGCCGGCGGCGGGCGCGGCAACCGTCTCACCGGCGTCGGTGTCGATCGTCAGACCGCGCGAGCGCACGCCGGCATTCGATACCGCGCCGAAGCCGGTGACCAGCCGGCCCGCGACCGGCAGCCGATAAGGCGCGTCGGCCGCGGTCCAGGGCGGTGCATCGAGCGTCGCGGCGACTTCGCCGGGGCGCAGGGGTCGTGGATCAGGGGGAGGCAGCGCGGCGAGCGCGGCGCGGGTGGCGTCGTCGTCCTGCGCCTGATCCATCTGATCGACCAGCGCGCGCGCCTGTTCGCCGAGCGCGAGCGCGCGATCGGACGCGGTGAGCGCGTCGCGCCCCAGCGCCCGCGCGCGGCCGCGGTGCGTCGCTTCGAGCCGGGCGAGCGCGATCCGCCGGTCGGCGAGCTGCGCGCGAGCCGCCTCGAGCTGCGCGAGCGCCGTCTTGGCCTCGGCTTCGAGCGCGCGCGTTTCGGCGAGATCGCGGCGCACGTCGGCGGTGCGCGCCCGGATCACCGGCGTCACCGTGCCGAGCACTGCGCGGACGTGGACCAGATCGTCGACCGAGCCCGGCCGGGCGACGGCGGCGATCGCCGGGCGCGACGCCAGCGATTGCAGCGCGGCGAGCAGGCGCGCGACCGGCCCTTGCCGCTCGGCGAGGCGCGCGCGCTGGCGATCGAGCGCGTCGTTCACGATCGTCGCGCGCGCGGCGGCGGCGGCAATGTCGGCCTCGGCGGCCTGGATGCGCGCGACGGTGGCGGCCTGCTCGGCGCGCGCCCTGGCGGCGGCGTCGCGCTGCGCGGCGGCCTCGGCGTCGAGCGCCTGCGAGCGCCGGTCGGCAGCGGCGGCCGCGCGCCGGGCCTCGGCGAGCCGCGCGGCCGGGCCCGAAGGCGGCGCGACCGCGGCGGGCGCGGCGAGCGCCGCACCCGCAACACCGATCGAGGCGATCACCCAGCCGCGCATGGCGGCTATCCTTCGCGGTGATAGGGGTGGTTGGCAAGGATGCTCGTCGCGCGCCACAATTGCTCGGCGAGCATCGCGCGCGCGAGCAGATGCGGCCAGGTCGCGCGGCCGAACGACAGCAGCAGATCGGCCTCGGCGCGCTCGGCATCGTCGAAACCGTCGGCGGCGCCGATCAGGAAACGCGCCTCGCGCACCCCATCGTCGCGCCAGCGGCGGAGCGTCGCGGCGATCGCGCGCGAGGGCAGGACGGCGCCCGTCTCGTCGAGCATCACCACCCGCGTCTGCGGTTCGCGCGCGGGCATTTTGCCGCCGGTATCGGGCAGCTCTGTGACCTTGAACGGCCAGGAGAGCCGCTTGGCGTAGCGCTGGACGAGCTCCGCTTCGGGCCCTCGCCCGATCCGTCCGCGTGCGACGATGTGGAGGAGCAAGGGCCCTCCTTGTCCGTTGGGCTGTGTGCGATCGGGCCACTATGCCGTCATGCTGACGAAAGTCAGCATCCATTCTCTCGCCGGATGCAATTACCGATCGAGCGCCGAATGGATCCTGACTTTCGTCAGGATGACGACCCTACCGATCGTCGAGGGACATCACGCGTTGGCGGCGCTGGGCGAATCGCCGAACGCCCACATCCGCTCCAGATTGTAGAAGCTGCGCACCTCGGGGCGGAACAGGTGGACGATCACGTCGCCGGCGTCGATCAACACCCAGTCGGCGGTGGGCAGCCCCTCGATGCGGGCGGCATGGCCGGTTTCGGCCTTGATCTTCTCGGCCAGCTTGGTCGCCATCGACGCGACCTGGCGCGTCGAGCGACCGCTGGCGATCACCATATGGTCCGCGATCGAGGATTTGCCCGCCAGCGGGATCGAGATCGTGTCGACCGCCTGATCGTCGTCGAGCGATTCGAGGACGAGCCGATGCAGCGCCTCGGCGCCGGGGGCGTCGGGCGTGTGCGAGGCGGAAACGGGTGAAGGCAAGGGAACTCCTGGGTTAGGGTGCGTCGGTGGCGCGGGGCGGCAGGAACGTCGTCTGCCACGCGGGATCGGCCTCTCTCAGCCGGGTCGCGGAAGTCGGATCGGGGCGAAAGCGCAACAGCACGAGCGCCGGCAATCTCCACGTCGTCCAGTTTCGGGCCTCGGCCGCGGGGTGGACGGAGCGCCGCAGCCAGCGCAGCGCGGGGGCGCGATGCGCGGCGCGATCATATCCCGGTCGCGCGATCACCGCAATCGGCATGAGCTGCGCGATCCGCCGCCAGTCGCGCCAGAGGTGGAATTGGGCGAGATTGTCGCCGCCCATCAGCCAGACGAAGCGATGGTTGGGATAGCGCCGGATCAGCGCCGCGAGCGTATCCACCGTATAGCGCGTGCCGAGCCGCGCCTCGATGTCGGTCGGCCGGATCGGCGCGCGGCGCGCCATCGCTCGCGCCGAAGCGAGCCGCACGGCGAGCGGCGCCATGCCGGCATCGGGCTTGAGCGGGTTGCCGGGCGAGACCAGCCACCACACTTCGTCGAGCCCGAGCGCATCGCGTGCGGCGAGGCTGATCGCCCGATGCCCCGAATGCGCCGGGTTGAACGATCCGCCGAGCAGGCCGATGCGGGTCAGAGCAGCTTCTTCCAGTTACGCGAGGCGTGGATGAGCCGAATCACGCGCAGCGTCGTGCCGTCGAACCGATAGAATAGAATGTAAGGGGTCTTGCGCACGCGCCATTTCCTATAGGGTGAACCCGGCACCGCCTGCCCGGCTTCGGGATGATCGGCTAGAAAGAGCGCCGCGTCGATTGCCTCGGTGCCGACCCGAGACGCGAACCCGACGCTCAGGCGATGGTAGTAATCGTCGATCCCCGCCAGATCAGCCCGCGCGAGCAGCGACCACCGGACCACCTTCATGCGGCGTCGGCGGCCTTATGGCGCGATGCGAACCACGCCACCATCTCCTCATGCGTCAGATAGTCGCCGCGATCGATAGCGTCGTCGCCTTCCTTGAGGAAGGCGAGGAATTCCGCTTCCTCGCGAACGTAGCGCTCGACCGCCTTGGCGACGAGCCACGAGCGCGAGCGCTCCAGACGTTCCGCCAATCGATCGAGGTCGGCCGAGACTTCGGGGCTGAGGCGCGCAGTAACGACGGCTGTCTTGCTCATGTATCGAATGTATACATTCGATACGCTGACGTCAATCTTGTGGACCGGGATTTGCCTATCGGCTTGAGATGCCATCAAGCAAACACGGGCAGGTAGCTTAGCCCGTCACGACCCAAGAGGCGATCTCTCGCGAAAGATAATGACGCAGCGCGTCATGTCGGGGCAGATTCTTCCGCCCATAATGGAAGCTGATCAGCAATCTGCCGGTCAGCGCGTAGTCGCTGCACAACCAATCGGTGCCGCTCGCCGTCTGAACCATCGACATTTCCTGGCACATTCCCATCCAGGCGGTCTGTGCGTCCTCTGGATCCCTGAAGGTCGCCGGATCGGCCTGAAAAAGGTCGAACACCGGCCCAGTTCCGAGCCCCCAGATGCCCATTTTCGGATACGCCTTCACGGTGGCACCGGAATAGCGACCTGTGCGTGCGATCAGGTCATGCATCAGAGGATGAAGGCGGTATCTGCGCTCTTCGTCTACATCCAGAGCTTTGACGACAAGCAACTGGTCTTGGCGGACTTCGCCGTCTCGAACGACATAGCCCGGCACATTGGCCGCAACTTGCTCCGCGGGTATCCTGACCAGAAGGTCCGCCGCACCCTGATCCAATCCGGGAGTCATCCGTAGCCAGAGAGGCACACTCTCGATGGTGATGCCAGCGGGGACGGCGAGCCGCACTCCGTCAAGATCACGTATCCGCCCCGACATGGTCATTGCCGCAATGGCCACGATGGCGATCAGGGTCGCAGAGCCTATGCCTGCAGATAGCAGACGGGCTCTTCTGCTCACGGCCGCGTCTGGCCGGTGCCGCGGACCTGCCATTTGTAGGTCGTCAGCCCTTCGAGCGCGACCGGGCCGCGCGCGTGGAGGCGCCCCGTGGCGATGCCGATCTCGGCGCCCAGCCCGAACTCGCCGCCGTCGGCGAATTGCGTGGAGGCGTTCCACATCACGATCGCCGAATCGACGCGCGCGAGGAACTGCTCCGCGACGGCGGCGTCTTCGGCGACGATCGCATCGGTGTGGCCCGAGCTGTGCCGCGCGATGTGATCGAGCGCCGCTTCGGGACCATCGACCACGGCTGCGGACACGATCGGCGCGAGATATTCGGTATCCCAATCCTCGTCGCTTGCAGGCGTCGCAGCGGGCAGCAGCGCGCGCACGGCCTCGTCGCCGCGAACCTCGCACCCGGTTTCGGCGACGGCGGCGAGCAGTTCCTTCGCCTTCGGATAGGTCTTGTCGATCAGCAAGGTCTCGAGCGCGCCGCAGATGCCGGTGCGGCGCATCTTGGCATTGACGGCGATCGCCTCGGCCATCGCCGGATCGGCCGAACCATGGACGTACAGGTGGTTGATCCCGTCGAGATGCGCGAGCACGGGTACGCGCGCCTCGGCCTGGACGCGCGCGACGAGGCTCTTGCCGCCGCGCGGCACGATCATGTCGATCAGGCCTGCCGCCTGGAGCATCGCGCCCACCGCGGCGCGATCGGTGGTGGGGACGAGCTGGACGGCATCGGCCGGAATACCGACGCTCGCCAGCGCCTCGGCGAGCACGGCGTGGAGCGCGCGGTTGCTCTCGATCGCCTCGGAGCCGCCGCGCAGGATCACCGCATTGCCTGCCTTCATGCACAGCGCCGCGGCGTCCGCGGTCACGTTGGGGCGGCTTTCGTAGATGATGCCGATCACGCCGATGGGAATGCGCACCCGGCTCAGCGTCATGCCGTTGGGGCGCTCGATCGTGCCGATCACGTCGCCGACCGGATCGGGCAGGTCGGCGATCGCCTCGAGGCTCGCGGCGATGCCGTCGATCCGGCCTTCGTCGAGCCGCAGGCGGTCGAGCATCGCGTCGGTCAGGCCCTTGTCGCGGCCGCGGTCCATGTCCTTGCCGTTGGCGGCGACGATCGCGGGCGTGGCGGCACGCAGCGCGCGCGCGGCGGCGCGCAGCGCGTCGGATTTCTCGACGCTGGTCTTGCGCGCGAGTTCGGCAGCGGCGGCGCGCGCGCGCGCGCCCATGGCGGTGATCAGGTGGGCGGGGTCTTTGGTGATATCGAGCATGTTGCACAAGCTAACATGTCGACTTTGGAACCGCAAAAAACGGTCGCTTGGGTGCCGCATAGCCGTTATCGTCCGCCGCCATGACAGGGGGCATCGACGCAGCAGGCGATTTCGCGACCGGCGCGCTATGGGGCCGCACGGCCGAGCCGCGCGCGGGCGAGCCGGGGCATGGCGATCATTCGGGCCTCTGCCTCAATTGCGGCACCGCGCTCGTCGGCGACTTCTGTCACGAATGCGGGCAGGCGCGGCACATCCACCGCACGCTTCGGGCGATCGGGCACGATCTCGCGCACGGCGTGCTCCATTTCGAGGGCAAGATCTGGCGCACGCTGCCGATGCTGCTCTTCCACCCCGGCGCGCTGACGCGGCGCTACGTGGCGGGCGAGCGCGCGCGCTTCGTGTCGCCGCTGGCATTGTTCCTGTTCCTCGTCTTCGTCATGTTCGCGATGATCCACGCGCTCGCGGGCGAATTCGAAGGGACCAGCGTGTCGGCGACGATCGATACCGAGGCGGTCCACAAGCTCGACGAACAGATCGCGCAGACGAAGAAGGCGATCGCCGTCGCCGGTTCGGCCGACGAGCGCAAGGCGCTCGAGACGACCGAACAGAGCCTCGAGCGCGCGCGGGCGGCGGTGGCGGACGAGGGCGAGCATTTCGGCTTCACCGACATGAGGACGGGCTGGGCGCGGCTCGATCACGGGATCGAGAAGGCCAACGAAAACCCGGGGCTCGCGCTCTACAAGCTGCAGATGAGCGCCTATAAATTCTCCTGGGCGCTGATCCCGATCTCGGTGCCGTTCGTGGCGCTGCTGTTCCTGTGGCGGCGCACGTACAAGCTCTACGATCACGCGATCTTCGTGATCTATTCGCTCGATTTCATGACGTTGCTGGTGATCGTGCTCAGCCTGCTCGGCGCGGTCGGGCTGGGCGGCGGATGGATCACGTTCGCCGCGATCTTCCTGCCGCCGCTCCACATGTACAAGCAATTGCGCGGCGCCTACGAGCTCCGCCGCTTCTCCGCGCTGTGGCGCACCGTCGCGTTGCTCGTCTTCGCCTTCATCGCGCTCCTCTGCTTCGTCATGCTGATGCTCGGCATGGGCCTGATGGGCTAGGACCGGTCGAGATTTGGCCCCTGGCGGTCTGCAAATGGCAGCCTTCCGCGCTTCCGGTGCTCACGGACCGGTAGTCCGCTGCGCTCCGGGTCACGGAAGACCACCATTTTCGACTCGCCATGAGCCAAATCTCGACCGGTCCTTAGAGCAACGGGCGTTTAATCTGACCCACCGCCGTTCGCCCTGAGCTTGTCGAAGGGCCGTTCTTCTTTTCCACGGCGGGAAAAGGACGGTGCTTCGACAACCCCGGATCAAGTCCGGGGACGAACGGTTCTGATTTAAGGCTCGTTGCTCTAAAGTCGTCATCCCGAGCCGGCCGTTCGCTGCAAGGCGAAAAAGCGGCGCCGGTCGCCCGACGCCGCCTTTTCGGTGATGCGATTACCGCGTTACGCGCCGAGCGGCTTGGGCGTTCCGAACGGGCCCTTCGGCCGCCGTGTCTTGGGGATCGAGGTGCCCGCGACGGCGACCGGCTGCGCGCTGGGGCCGTCGTCGGTCCGCCCGATCTCCTCGCCGGCGATCAGCTTCTTGATCTCGTCGCCGGTCAGCGTCTCATATTCGAGCAGCGCACCCGCGAGCGCATGGAGCTGGTCGATATGCTCGGTCAGCACCGTCTTGGCCTTGGCGAGCCCGCCCTCGACGATCGATCTGATCTCGTCGTCGATCAGCTGCTGCGTCTGGTTCGACATGCGCACCGGCTGCGAGGCGGAGTAGCCCAGGAAACTCTCGCCTTCGGGCTGCGAATATTCGACCGGACCGACCTTGTCCGACATGCCCCATTTGGTGACCATGTCGCGCGCGAGGCCGGTGGCGTATTGAATGTCGCCCGACGCGCCCGACGACACCTTGTCATAGCCGAAGATGATCTCCTCGGCGACGCGGCCGCCCATGCTGACCGCGAGGTTCGCGTACATCTTGTCGCGGTGATAGGAATAGCTGTCCCGCTCGGGCAGGCGCATCACCATGCCCAGCGCGCGGCCGCGCGGGATGATCGTCGCCTTGTGGATCGGATCGCTCGCGGGCTCGTGCAGCGCGACGATGGCATGGCCCGCCTCGTGATAGGCGGTCATGCGCTTTTCGTCGTCGGTCATCACCATCGACCGGCGCTCGGAGCCCATCATCACCTTGTCCTTGGCCTCCTCGAACTCGGCCATGGCGACGAGCCTTTTGCCCTTGCGCGCGGCGAGCAGCGCCGCCTCGTTGACGAGGTTGGCGAGGTCCGCGCCCGAAAAGCCGGGCGTGCCGCGCGCGATCACCCGCGCCTCGACGTCGGGGGCGAGCGGCACCTTCTTCATATGGACCTGGAGGATCTTGACGCGACCCTCGATATCGGGGCGCGGCACCACGACCTGCCGGTCGAAGCGGCCCGGGCGCAGCAGCGCGGGATCGAGCACGTCGGGGCGGTTGGTCGCGGCAATGATGATGATGCCTTCGTTCGCCTCGAACCCGTCCATCTCGACGAGGAGCTGGTTGAGCGTCTGTTCGCGCTCGTCATTGCCGTTGCCGAGCCCGGCGCCGCGATGGCGGCCCACCGCGTCGATCTCGTCGATGAAGACGATGCACGGGGCGGACTTCTTGGCCTGCTCGAACATGTCGCGCACGCGGGACGCGCCGACGCCGACGAACATCTCGACGAAGTCCGAGCCCGAAATGGTGAAGAAGGGCACGCCCGCCTCGCCCGCGATCGCGCGCGCGAGCAAGGTCTTGCCGGTGCCGGGCGAGCCGACGAGCAAGGCGCCCTTGGGAATCTTGCCGCCGAGACGGGCGAACTTGGTCGGATCTTTCAGGAACTCGACGATCTCCTGAAGCTCCTCACGCGCCTCGTCGATGCCGGCGACGTCGTCGAAGGTGACCTTGCCTTCCTTTTGCGTCAGCATCCGCGCGCGGCTTTTGCCGAAGCCCATCGCGCCCGACCCCGAACTCTTCTGCATCTGGCGGAGCACGAAGAAGCCGATGCCGAGCACGAGCAGGAAGGGCAGCGAGTTGTAGAGCATGATCATCCAGATCGACGGGCTCTCCTCCGGGCGCGCCGCGATCGTCACGCCGGCCTTGCGCAGGCGGTCCGTCAGCTGGGGATCTTCCATCTTGTAGGTGCGGAAGGCGGTGTCGTTCTTGAGCGTGCCGGTGATGACGTCACCGGAGACGTTCACGGCCTTGACGCTGCCTTCGTCGACCTTGTCGAGGAATTGCGAGTAAGCGATCGTGTCGCCGCTCGCCTGGGTGGTGCGGCCGTCGATCAGCGAGACGAAGAGCGCCAGCGCGACCAGGATTCCCACCCAGATCATCAGGCTCTTCATCCAGGGATTGCCGCCGCCGTCGTTGTCGGGGCCCTGCTGCTTGTCGTTGTCGCTCATGAACGCGTGCTACCTTTCGCCCCCAAGATAAGCGCGGCCAGGTTAATGGCAATGGAACAAAGTCGATCAGCCTGATCGCCGGGGCGGGGCGGGGGCGAAGGCGATGGTGACGCCGGAGGCGTGATCATCGACGCGCTCGATCAGCACATTGCCCAGAGTCGCGCGCAGATCGGCGCCGTTTTCGCGCGCCGCGGCGATCGCCGCCGTCAGTCGGGCGACCTGCGAGCCGCGCGGATCGGCGGCGGGATCGACATGGACGAGGCAGCGCAGCACGAGCCGCCGCAGCAATTCCGCCGGCTGATCGTCGACGTTGAGCGTCGCGCGGTCGCCGTCGAGCATGCAGCACCGCTGCGCGACATCCCGGGTGGCCCATTCGAGCGCCGCCTCGGCATCGCCGAGCGCTGCGGCGCTGCGGCGCCACTGGTCGGCGTCGAGCCAGCCCGCGTCCGCGAGCACCTTGCGCAGCCGCGCGCGATCGAACCGGTCGTCGACGTTGCTCGGATCCTCGATCGCGGCGATGCCTGCGCGCGCGACCAGCGTGGCGAGCTCGGCGCGGCGCCAGCCGAGCAACGGGCGGATCGTCATCCCGCCCGCGGGCCTGATTCCCGCCAGCCCCGTTACCCCCGAGCCGCGATTGAGCCGCATGATGAGCGTTTCGAGCTGATCGTCGGCATGATGCGCGGTGGCGATCCGGTGCGCGCCGATCGTGCGCGCATGATCTTCGAGCAGCCGATAGCGCAGCGCGCGCGCGCGCGCCGACAGATTGGCGGTGCGGCGGACGCGCGCGGGCATCGGCGCGGCGAGCGTGGCGTGCGCGACTCCGAGGGTCGCGCAGAGCCTCGCCACCGCCGCCGCTTCGCCCGCCGCTTCGGGGCGCAGGCCGTGATCGACGGTCGCCGCATGGCATCGGCCGCCCAGCGCGGCGTGGGCGAGAAGGAGAAGCGCGGTGCTGTCTGCGCCTCCCGAGACCGCGAGCAGCACGCGCTCGCGCTCGGGATCGCACAGGGCAGCGAGATCGGCGCGAAAACGCGCGACCAGCGCCGGATCGGGGGTCAGCGCGTTACTTGCAGCCGGCGCGGTCACGGCCCGCCGCGATGTCGAGCTTCATGCTGCCCGAAATCTTGTCGCCATAGACGTCGGTCAGCTCGCCATAGACCTTGCAGGCGTCCTGCGGCTTCTTGAGCTTCACCAGCGCGTCGGCGAGGTAATAGAGGCTGTCGGGCGCGCGCTCGCCGTCGGGCATCTTCTTGTAATTGTCGTAGAAGGCGATCGAGGCGAGGCTGGGCTTGCCTTCGTCGAGATAGGCGCGGCCGAGCAGGTTCTGCGCGAAGCTCGCGCGGCGGTGCTGCGGATATTTGGCGACCACCGATTTGAGCTGCGCCTCGGCCTCGGGATAGAGCTTCGCCGCCCACAGCCGATAGCCGTAGACATAGGCGTCCTCGGCCGGGTCGCCGCTCGACGGCTTCTCGACTGCGGCGACGCGATCGGCGCGGGTGGGACCGCCCTGGCTTTCGGGGAGTTGCAGGCCGTTGCCGCCGGCCGGCGGCGCGGTGGTCTCGGCGACGCTGCCGCCCAGCGCGGCATCGGCGGACGCGCCGAGATCGCCGGTAGCCGCCGCGCTTCCCGCCGCCGGCGTCGCGGCCGGCGCCGGCGCGGCATGCTCGCGCTTCCAGGCGTCGAACTCGTCGCGCAGCAGGCGCAGCTGGTGCTGGCCCTCCTCGACCTGGTTGGTCAGGCTGCGAAGCTGCATTTCGAGCGAATTGACGCGCACGGTCAGGTCGGCGACCGCGCTGGTCGATCCCGGCCCGGCGACCGTGGGGGTTTCGGTCGGCGTGATCTGCGGCTGCACCCATCCGCCCGCGCCGCCGGGGAACACCTTGCGCTGGACGGCGCGCATCTGGCCTTCGAGCCGGTCGACGCGCTGCGTGATCTGGCCCGTATCCTGCGCGGCGGCGCTGTTGACGCCGAATCCGAGGCTGGCCGCGGCGGCGGCGATGATGATGGTGCGGCGCATGGCGCTCCCCCGAGCTGATGTCATGGAGGCGCTATAGCTGACAGAGCGATGCTGTCGCCAGCCTTAAGGCGCGGGCGCGCGCGGCGTGGACGGAGTGTTTTCCGCGGCCGTCTGCTGGCGCGCCTTCACCGCGGCGGCGCCGACGCCGATGTCCTTGAGCGCGCGCGAGCCGTCGCCGAGCGGGGGCTGGAGCGTATCGCCCAGCCGTACCTCGAGCTTGTCCGGGCGGCCGACGTTGATCATCGGGTTCCTGGCGTCGAGCGGCACCTGATAGCGTTCGCCCGCCTGCATCGTCTTCTGGAACAACGTGTTGTTGTCGGCATCGTAGACGCGCAGCCACACCGCGTCGGTCGCGGTCAGCGTCACCTGCTCGACGCGCGGCGCGGGCGGCGGGGTGGCGGGCGCGGCGGCGACCGGGGTCGGCGAGGCGGCCGGCGCCGCAGGCCCCGCGCCGCCGCGGAACAGGTCGGTGCCGAGCCAGATGCCGGCGCCGATCACGAGCACCAGCGCGATCAGCACGCCCAGGATCGCGATTCCCGCGGGCGGCAGGCGCGCGGGGTCGGCCGGTTCGTAGGGCAGGCTTTCGAGCGTGGGGCGGCGCGGCACGCCCGCCTCGGTGCGCACCAGCCCGCCGATCTCGACCTCGTCGGCATCGACCGCGCGCGCATAGGCCTTGGCGAAGCCGATCGCGTAGGTGGGCGAGGGGAGCTCGTCATAATCGCCCTGCTCGATCGCCTCGAGGTGGCGGATCGGAACGCGCGTGCGCTGGGCGATGTCGGCGATCGACAGCTTCTGCTTCTCGCGCGCCTCGCGCAGCCTGTCTCCGGCGGACGCGGGGAACAGCGTCGAATCCTCGCGCGGGGTGTCGGTCATCCGGCTCTCCGGCGGGAGGGATGCGGCCCTGTTTTCTCCCGCTTGCGCGCGAGGTGTTTCAAAGCGGCGGGCCGCTGTCAACGTCTCGTGCGCGATAAAGCGCGCCTCAGACACGTCAAAATGCCTATCAGGCGAGTTCGATGCCCTGTTCGCTTGCCCAATGCGCGAGCGCGGCGCGCAGGTTTCGCGGCGGTTGGGCGAGCAGCGCGTCCATCGCCGCCATCGCCGCGGCGCGGTTCACCGAGCGGATCATCGCCTTGATCGGGCCGACCGCGGCGGGGGTGATGGAAAGCCGCTCGATGCCGAGGCCGATCAGTGCCAGCGCCTCGAGCGGCCGCCCGCCCATCTCGCCGCACACGCCCAGATCGACGCCCGCTTCGTTCGCCGGGGCGACGATGCGGCGGATGAAGCGCAGGATCGACGGCGACAACCAGTCGTAGCGCTCGGCGAGCTTGGGGTTGGCGCGATCGGCGGCGAACAGGAATTGCGTCAGGTCGTTGGTGCCGATCGACAGGAAATCGAGCTTGGGCAGCAGCAGATCGAGCTGCTCGGCGAGCGCGGGCACCTCGAGCATCGCGCCGTAGCGGATCTGCGACGGCAGCTTGCGGTTGCGCGAGGCGATCCAGTCGCGCTGCGCCTCGAACAATGCCTTGGCCTCGTCGAACTCCCAGGGCTCGGACACCATGGGGAACATGATGTTGAGCGCGCGGCCGTTGGCGGCGTCGATCAGCGCGCGCGCCTGCGCCTTCATCAGCCCGTCGCGTTCGAGCGCGAGGCGGAGCGCGCGCCAGCCCATCGCCGGGTTCTCCTCGTCGGCGCCGTCGCCGTTGAGATAGGGCAGCGCCTTGTCGCCGCCGATATCGACGGTGCGGAACGTCACCGGCCGGTCGCCCGCCACGTCGAGCACGTCGCGATAGAGCCGCTGCTGGCGTTCGCGCTGGGGCAGCGTCGCGGAGACGAGGAACTGGAATTCGGTGCGGAACAGCCCGATGCCGTCGGCGCCCGTCAGGTCGAGCGCGGCGACGTCGTCGCGCAGCCCGGCGTTGACCATGACGGTGAGGCGGTGGCCGTCCTTCGTCACCGGCAGCTCGGACTTGAGCGCCGCGAAGGCCGCGCGCCGCTTCTGCCGGACGGCGAGCTTGGCGTCGAACGCCTCCTCCATCGCCGGGGTCGGCCGCACCAGCAGCGTGCTCGAGCTGGTGTCGAGCAGCAGCAGATCGCCTTCGTTCACCGTATGGCGCACGTCGCGCACGCGGCCGAGCACGGGCACCCCCATCGCGCGCGCGACGATGGTGACGTGCGCGGTCAGCGAGCCTTCCTCGAGCACCACGCCCTTGAGCCGTCGGCGATCGTATTCGAGCAGCTCGGCCGGCCCCAGGTTGCGCGCGATCAGGATCGTGTCCTTGCGCAGGCCCATCTGCGCGGCGGTGCCCATCTTGCCCGAGACGATCCTGAGCAGCCGGTTGGAGAGATCCTCCAGATCGTGCATCCGGTCGGCGAGCAGGGGATCGTCGATCTGGCGCATCCGCATCCGCGTGCGCTGCTGGACGCGTTCGATCGCCGCCTCGGCGGTGAGGCCGGAATCGATCGCCTCGTTGATCCGCCGCGACCAGCCCTCGTCATAGGCGAACATCTTGTAGGTCTCGAGCACCTCGCGATGTTCGCCGTCGACGCCGAATTCGGCCTGGCTCGTCATGCGGTCGATCTGCTCGCGCATCTTGTCGAACGCGGCGTAGACGCGGTGGCGCTCGGCCTCGATGTCCTCGGCGACGGTATAGTCGATCGTGATCCGCGGCTGGTGGAAGACGGCATAGCCCGCCGCCATCCCGTCGACGAGGCGCAGCCCCAGGATCGTCGCCGCCGCGGTCATCTGCGCGCGCGCGGTCGAGGCGCCTGCCGGATCGATCAACCCGGCATTGGCGATCAGCTCGCTCAGCACCATCGCCACCGTCTGCAGCGCCTCGATCTCGACATCCTCGTAGCGGCGCGGATCGACATGCTGGACGGCGAGCACGCCCACCGCCTGCTCGCGGCGGATGATCGGCACGCCGGCGAAGCTGTGGAATTTGTCTTCGCCGGTTTCGGGGCGATAGGCGAAATCGGGATGCGCGGCGGCCTCGTCGAGGTTGAGCGTCTCGACATTGGCGGCGATCGTGCCGACCAGACCCTCGCCGGGCGCGAGCTTGGTGACGTGGACCGCCGATTCGGAAAGCCCGCGCGTCGCGAACAGTTCGAGCAGCCCGTCGCGCAGCAGGTAGATCGAGCAAACCTCGCTATCGAGCGCCTCGCCGATGATCTGGACGACCGCGCCGAGCTTCGCCTGCGCCGGGCTGCGCGAGCCCATCACGTCGTGCAGGCGCGTGAGGATCTCGCGGGCGGCGGCGGGCGCGGAAAGCGGCATGGACGGGAGCTACCAGATCGGTTGTGGTCCCGCCAATCGGTAAACGCCCGAAAGTCTTCAGGGCATGGTGAAAATCGAGGGATCGTAGGCGATTTGGGGCACGGACCCGGGCGTGCTCGCGGGCGCGGCGGCCGCGGCGAGCACCGTCCTCGTCTCGACCGGCTGGAGCGCCACCGCCGTCCGATTCGCCTGCCACTGGGCCAGTTCAATGCGATAGGCGTCATAGGCGCGGAACAGATCGACGAAGGGCTGGTCGAGCTCGGTGATCGCGCTTGCGGCGAAGGTATCGATCGTCGCCGGGGTCGCGCCCGGCGCGCGCAGGAGGACGCGGTTCGCCGCCGCGCAGAAATCGGCCTGCGCGCCGGGCTGCGCCCAATAATTGTAAAGCCGCGTCATTGCATCGTCGAAGCCGGCTTCGCCTTGTGCGGAGACGAGCGTCTGATGCGCCTTGGCGAGCGGGGTCTTCTGGCTTTCGAGCAGCGCGTTGTAGCCCGCGATGATCGCCGCTTCGTTCGCGCCGCGACAGCCGAGCGCGGCGACGTTGAGCCCGGTGCGCATGTGCCACAGCGCGGCGGGCGCGCTCAGCCCGGTATTGGGCGTCGCATAGCGGCCGTCGGCGAGCTTCGGCGGCACCGCGATCCCGGCGGCGGTGCCGGCGGGCGGTTGCGGCATCGGCTGTGGTGCTGGGGCGGGCGGCGGCGGCGGTGCGACCGCGACGTGTTTGGGCTTCGACGCGCATCCGGCGAGCGCCACGCTCGCGGCGATCGCGACCAGCAGCGGATGAATGCGCGCCATAACAACTCCTTACGTGTCAATGCACGGCAGAAGCTGGCCTAATAAGGTTAACGAGGCGTTAGGCTTGTTTTGCGGCGGGCCGAGTCCGAAACGCGGCAGGACTCACGCCGCGCGCTTTTCGAGCGCCGTCGCGGCCTCGGCCATCAGCGTGGCGATGATCTCGGCGACCGGCTCTTCCTTCGAGACCATGCCGACCGACTGGCCCGCCATGACGCTGCCGTGCTCGACGTCGCCGTCGATCACGGCGCGGCGCAGCGCGCCCGCCCAATAATGCTCGATCTGCAGCTGCGCCTCGGCCATCTCGACCGTGCCCTCGTCGAGCGCCTGCGCAACCTCGCGCTGCTTGGCGGTGAACAGTTCGCCGCCCTTGTTGCGCAGCGCGCGCACGGGGATGACGGGAAGCCGCGGGTCGATCTGCACGCTCGCGACCGCGTCGCGCGCCGAGGCGCGGATGAAGGCCTTCTTGAAATTCTCGTGCGCGATCGATTCGGTCGCGCACACGAAGCGCGTGCCGAGCTGGACGCCGGCGGCCCCCATGTCGAGATAGCCTGCGATCGCCTCGCCGCGGCCGATCCCGCCGGCGACGAACACCGGTAGCTCGGCGGCGACTTCGGGCAGGATTTCCTGCGCGAGCACACTGGTCGAGACCGGGCCGATATGGCCGCCCGCCTCCATGCCCTCGACCACCAGCGCGTCGACACCCGAGCGGATGAGCTTCTTGGCGAGGCTGAGCGCGGGGGCGAAGCAGATCACCCTCGCGCCGGTCGCCTTGATCGCCTCGAGCGATCCCTTGGGCGGCAGCCCGCCCGCGAGCACGACGTGGCCTACCTCATGCTTCGCGCACACCGCGATCAGTTCGAACAGCTGCGGGTGCATGGTAATGAGGTTGACGCCGAAGGGCTTCGACGTGCGCTCCTTGGTCCCGGCGATCTCGGCGTCGAGCAAGTTCGGCGTCATTGCGCCGCACGCGATCACGCCGAACCCGCCGGCGTTGGAGATCGCCGCGACGAGGTGTCGCTCCGACACCCAGGACATCGCGCCGCCCAGGATCGCGACCTCGCAGCCCAGGAAAGCGCAGCCGCGCGCCATGCGGCGGTGCAGGCGCTCGGCGCCGGTGGAAATGTTGTTCATCCCAGCCCCGTAGCGCCGGGCATTGCGCTTGGGCAAGTTCCATTCCTCCCCCTACGGGGGAGGAATTGTCAGGCGCTCTGGTTCAGGTCGACGTAGCGCAGATAGGGCTTGAGCGTGCGGAAGCCCTGCGGGAAGCGCGCCTTGGCGTCTTCGTCGGAGAGCTTGGGCGAGATGATGACTTCCTCACCCTGGTTCCAGTTGACCGGGGTCGCCACCGACTGCGCGTCGGTGAGCTGCAGGCTGTCGATCGCGCGGATGATCTCGGCGAAATTGCGTCCCGTGCTCGGCGGATAGGTGAGGATGAGGCGCACCTTCTTGTTCGGATCGATCACGAACACGGAACGCACGGTGACGGTGGGATCGGCCTCGGGATGGATCATGTCGTAGAGCGTCGCGACCTTCTGGTCGGTATCCGCGATCATCGGATAGTCGAGCTTCTGGCCTTGCGTGGACTCGATGTCCTTTTCCCAGCCCGCATGCGATTCAACCGGATCGACCGACAGCCCGATCGTCTTGACGCCCCGCTTGTCCCATTCGGGTCGCAGCCGCGCGACCTCGCCCAGCTCGGTGGTGCAGACCGGCGTGAAATCCTTGGGATGGCTGAAGAACAGCCCCCAGGACGAGCCGAGCCAATCGTGCAAACGGATCCGCCCCTGCGTGCTCTCCGCCTCGAAATCGGGGGCGATCTGGCCAAGCTGAATCGACATGCTGCAATCTCCTTCGGCCCTTATGATGGGCCTCGGCAGGAGACGGTGCCAGCAAGCGTTGCTTGGGCGCGCTTGCAGCGAAGCTTTCCGATCGATCGCGCGCCGCCAACATCGCGACACCCGGTGACGCAGGGGCGCGGTCGCCGTTTCGTCGCACCCGTGAAGACGCGATTAACCATTTGCTAGCGTGTTCGCGGATACGGGAGTGCGCATGTCCGTCGCGCCCATTTCCCACCCCCTTTTGCGCGCCATCCCGGGTCCCGCGTGATGGCGGCGTTCGATAAAACGGTCGGGCCCGTCGGCGTCGGATCATGGCGAGGCGGGAACGTCGTTCGAATGTCCGTCGGAATCGTGCCGCCGATAGCTGCGTTCGCGACCCTGGCGCTCACGGCGCAACTCGTTGCTTATCCGAATCACGATGTCGCGTGGGTTCTCTGGGGGGCGCGCGCCATGCTCGACGGGGCCCAATGGGGGCGCGACATCATCGAGCCCAATCCGCCGCTCGCCTGGTATCTCGCGATGCCATCGATCTGGCTCGGCGGCCTTCTGCACGTGCCGGTCGTCCCCGCGTTCGAGATTGTCCTGACGCTGACTGCGGTCGCTGCGCTGATCGCATTCCATCGACTCACCGTGCCGGTGATGTCGGACCGCGCATTCGCGCGTCATGCGCCGATGCTGGTCGCAGGTCTTTTCCTTTTGATCTTTCCCCATCGCGATTTCGGTCAGCGCGAGCATATCGCGACCCTCGCGTCGCTGCCCTATCTCGCCCTCGTCTCAGCGCGGCTGAACGGACGCCAGCGAATGCCCCTGGCAGGCGCGGTCTCGATCGGGATCGCAGCGGGGCTCGGCTTCGCGTTGAAGCCCTATTTCCTCGCAGTGCCCCTGCTGGTCGAGGCGACCGCACTCACGAAGAGCCGGCAATGGCGCTCCGCCTTCCGGCCGGAGACCTTCTCGATCGCGGCGGTGGTGGTGCTTTACGCGGCTAGCCTGCTGGTCTTCGACCGCACGTACCTTGTCGCGGTGGTGCCGTTGGCGCAATCGATCTACTGGTCGTTCGACGCGCCGTTCGCAACCTGGGGGTGGCAGCTCGGGCTTCCCGCGGTCGCGCTGCTCATCGCCTTCGCCAATGCGCGCAAAACGCCGCTTGCCGCCGTGTTTGTCGCGGCCGGACTGGGGTTTACCGTTTCGGCGCTCGTCCAGGCCAAGGGATATAGCTACCACCTGTTCCCGGTGACCGCCACTGCGGCTATCGCGTTGAGCGCGGCGATTGCTGCGCCATCGCCGCGCGGCGTCGCGATCGGTCGCGTCGTGTTGGCGCTCCTGCTGCTGCTCGGCGGCTTGCGCAGCTGGGGCTGGTGGGAAGGAAACCGGCCCGGAGGTCAGCGGGCCGTGGCGATCGAGAGGATCGTCGCCACGATCGACCGCTACGCGGCCGGCGAGTCCTTCCTCGTCGTTGCCGTCCACCCGTTCCCTTCATTTCCGGCGGCGCTCTATGCAAACTCCCGTCAGGTATCGCGCACGAACAGTCAGTGGTTCCTGCCGGCGGTGGCGCAAGGGCGTTCCGGTCTGGCGCCCGCGCACGGCCGGGACGTGCGCGCTGCCGAACGTGAGGCGCGCCGATTCATCCTGCATGATCTCGGGCAACGGCCGCGCCTCGTCATCATCGACACCGATTCGCGACGCCACACGCGCAGCCCTGCGGATTTCGATTTCCTGGCATTTTATGAGGAGGATGCGCGCTTTCGCGCCTCGTGGTCGGCCTATCGCGAGATTGCACCGCTTGGGCAATACCGGCTGTTCGTCCGCAGCGGGAGCCAGCAATGAGCGCCGCATATCCGCTGACGGCCGAGTTCGAACTGCTTGCCCGACCGCGCCCCGTGCGCATCGCCGTCGTCATCCCCTGCTACCGCGCCGTCGGCTCGATCGAACGGGTAGTCGGTGCGATCGGCGCCAGCGTATGGCGGATCTATTGCGTCGACGATGCGAGCCCCGACGATACGGGCGCCGCCATCGGGCGTGCCGCAGCATCTGATCCGCGTGTAACGGCGCTGCGACGCGACGCGAACGGCGGCGTCGGTGCCGCGGTCGTGGATGGGTTTCGCGCGGCGCTCGCCGATGGCGCGGAGGTGATCGTCAAGATCGACAGCGACGGGCAAATGGCACCCGCCCTGATCCCCGATTTCGTCGCACCGATCCTCTCGGGCGAGGCCGATTACGTGAAGGGCAACCGCTTCTTCTCGCTCGACGGCATCGGCCGCATGCCGTCGGCGCGTATCGTAGGCAATGCGGGCCTCTCGTTCCTGACCAAGCTCTCGACCGGATATTGGGATCTGTTCGATCCCGCCAACGGCTATGTCGCGATTCATGCCGAGGTCGTCAGGCTGCTTCCGCTGGACCGGCTTCACCGACGCTATTTCTTCGAATCGGATATGCTCTTCCGGCTCGCTACCTTGCGTGCCCGGGTGATCGAGCTGCCGATCGAGCCCGTCTATCATGACGAGCGGAGCCATTTGAGCGAGCTCAGATGTCTCGCGACCTTTCCCTTCCTCCACATGCGCAATTTTGCGAAGCGATTATTCTACAACTATTTTTTGCGCAATTTCAGCGCAGCATCGCTGAGCATTCTCGCAGGGGCGGTATTTTTCGCGTTCGGCGTGATCTTCGGCGCCGCGAGCTGGCTCCACAGTCTCGATACAGGCGATCCGGCGACCGCCGGCACGGTGATGCTGAGCGCGCTGCCCTTGATCGTGGGAATCCAGTTGCTGCTCAATTTCCTGGCACAGGACGTCGCGCTCGCTCCGTCTTCGGCCATCCACCACCGACTCACCTCGAAGCGCGTGCTCCGCGCGCGCGAAACGTTCAGCGAAAGGGATCAATCGTGATCGCAACCTTGAGGCATATCCGCGGACGCCGCGCCGATCTGCGCCGCGACATCGACGTCGTCGCAGGCTTCGAGCAATGGGAGGAGACCTGTGTCCCGTCCTATTGCCATCGCAACTGGTTCGCCGCCTATGTGAGCTGGATTCGCCTGTATCGCGCCGCCGGCCTCGCGCAGCGATTCGCGCCCGATGCGCGCCGCATTCTCGATTTCGGCTCCTCGGTGGGCGAACTCGGCCACCTCGTTTCGCATGGAGGCGACGGCTACGAATTCGTCGAGGCCGACGATCATGCCGCGGCCTATCTGGAAAGCCGGTTGCCCGGTGCGCGTCGCACCACGCTCGAAGCGGCGCCCGCAGGCAGTTACGACGCGATCTTCGCGATCGATTCGCTCGAGCACAATGTCGATTTTGCCGAGCTGCTGGATGTCCTCGCGACCAAACTCGCACCGGGCGGTGTCTTCATTCTTTCAGGTCCGACGGAGAACGCGCTCTACCGGCTCGGTCGCCGGATCGCGGGGTTCGACGGCCATTATCACGAGACGACGATCTACGCGATCGAGGCTGCGGCGTCGCGCCGGATGACACGGATCGCGGCCCGCGCGGTATTGCCCGCCGCGCCCTTGTTCCGGATTACCGCCTGGTCGATGCGCGCGCACTGAATCGCCGCCCGCGTCAGGCAGCCGTGTCCTCCGCATCCAGCCCGTAGGCGGTGTGCAGCACGCGCACCGCGAGCTCGGTATAATCCTCCTCGATCAGCACGCTCACCTTGATCTCGCTGGTGGTGATGGCGAGGATGTTGATCCCGCGCTCGCCGAGCGTGGTGAACATCGTCGCCGCCACGCCCGCATGGCTGCGCATGCCGACGCCGACCACGGAGATCTTGGCGACGCGCGTGTCGTGCTTGAGCTCGGAAAAGCCGATCGTGCCGTTCGCGGCGGTGAGCACCTCGATCGATCGCGCGAGATCGGCTGCCGGCACCGTGAAGGTCACGTCGGTCGAGTCGCCCGAGTGCGCGACGTTCTGCACGATCATGTCGACGTTGATGCCGGCTGCGGCCAGCGGCGAGAAGATCGCCGCGACCGAACCCGGCGCGTCGGGCACCGCCGTCAGCGTGATCTTGGCCTCGTTCTTGTCGTGCGCGATGCCCGTGATGAGCTGGCGTTCCATGTCGTCCACTTCCTCCTCGCCGACGATCAGCGTGCCGGGCTCCGCGCCCCCATCCTCGTCGAGGAACGACGAGAGCACCTGAACGCGGACCTTCTCCTTCATCGCGAGCCCCACCGATCGCGTCTGCAACACCTTGGCACCGACGCTGGCGAGCTCGAGCATCTCTTCATAGGTGACGCGCTTCAATTTGCGCGCCCTGGGCACGATGCGCGGGTCGGTGGTGTAGACGCCGTCGACGTCGGTGTAGATGTCGCAGCGATCCGCCTTCATCGCCGCCGCCATCGCCACCGCCGACGTATCCGATCCGCCGCGGCCGAGCGTGGTCACCCGCTCGCCGGTCGCGACGCCCTGGAAGCCGGGGATCACCGCCACCTCGCCGGTCGCGAGCGCGGCGCCCAGCGCCTTGGTGTCGATCTCGGCGATCCGCGCCGAGCCGTGCCCGTCCGAGGTGCGGATCGGCAGCTGCCAGCCCATCCAGCTGCGCGCCTTGACCCCGAGCGCCTGGAGCGCGATCGCGAGCAGCCCGCTCGTCACCTGCTCTCCGCTCGAGACCACGACGTCATATTCGCGGCGGTCGTAGAGCGACGAGGCTTCGCGGCAGAAATTGACCAGCCGGTCGGTCTCGCCCGCCATCGCCGAGACGACGACCGCGACCTCGTTGCCCGCCTCCACCTCGCGCTTGACGCGTTCGGCGACGCTGCGGATGCGCTCCATCCCGGCCATCGAGGTGCCGCCGAACTTCATCACGATGCGCGCCATCGGGGGAGGAGCTTCCTGTGCCGGAGGGAAAGGACGGCGCCTGATAGAAACGCCGCCCCGCAAACGCAAGCGACGGGTCGATCATGTCGTCTTGGGTGATGAAAACTTCCGCTTTGTTTCACCGTCCGGTCGGCCCCTCTTCCCGTCATCCCGCTTGCGCGGGAATGACGTTCGGTTTCGGAGCTTCTTGCCTTCGCAGGAGCGCGGCTTTCTTCTAAAGACGGCCGAATGACGACCAGCACCCCCACGATCGACCCCGCCGAAGCCGCGCATTTCGGGGCGCTCGCCGGCGACTGGTGGGATCCGAAGGGATCGTCGGCGATGCTCCACCGGCTCAATCCGGCGCGGCTCGGCTATATCCGCGAGCAGATCGACCTGCATTGGGGCGGCGACGGGCAGGGTTTCACCCCGCTCGCGGGCAGGACGGCGCTCGACGTCGGCTGCGGCGCGGGGCTGCTCGCCGAGCCGCTCGCGCGCCTGGGGGCAGCGGTCACCGGGCTCGACGCCGCGCCCGAGAACATCGCCGCCGCTGCCGCGCATGCCCGGCAATCCGGGCTCGCCATCACCTATCGCGCGAGCGAGCTGGCGGCGCTCGCGGGCACGCGCTTCGATCTCGTCACCTGCCTCGAGGTGATCGAGCACGTCACCGATCCCGCCGCGTTCGTTCGCGCGCTGGCGGACGTGCTCGCCGACGACGGCCTGCTGATCCTCTCGACCCCCAACCGCACCGCGCGATCGAAGCTCGCGCTCATCACGATCGGGGAGGGCATGGGCCGGATCCCGCGCGGCACGCACGATTGGGACAAGTTCCTCACCCCCGACGAATTGACCGGCCTGCTGGTGGACGCGGGGTTGCGCGTGATCGACCGGCGCGGGCTCACGCTGTCGCCCGCGAAGGGCTTCTTGCTGAGCGACGACCTCGGCCTCGATTACTTCCTCGCGGCGGTGCGCGGCTAGATTGGTTTGAACTTCGTTGAGCGGCACCGCCCTCCAGTGCCATTCCAACGATGCTACGCATCGCCGGAACCTTGGGCACTTCCGCCCACTCCCTCACCCGGCCACCCATAAGATACTGCCGTGGGTGGCCGGGTGGGGGAGCGGGCCGGTGCCGTTACCGTTTCAGCCCTGCTGAAACAGACTCTACACCAATTCCTTGAGCGGCACCGCCGGGTCGGCGAGCGCGGCGGGATCGGGGGCCGCGCGGGCCTCGACCAGCTTGCGCCCCTGGACGTAATCCTTGACCATGTTGACGCAGTCGAGCGCGATCACGCGGCCCCCGCACAGATAGACCACCGAAAAGCGCCGCGTGGCGGGATCGCCGCGCACGATCGCGGTGTCGTGGCCGAGCGACAGGCCTACCGTCTGGAGCTTGAGGTCGTATTGGTTGGACCAGAACCACGGCACCGCGTCGTACTGCGTCGGCTCGCCCAGGATCGCGCGCGCGGCGACATTGGCCATGTCGTTGGCGTTCTGCACCGATTCGAGCCGGATTTCGGCGCCGCCGGCAAAGGCGTTGGCGTGGCGCGCGCAATCGCCGATCGCGAAGATGTTGGGAAGGCTGGTGCGGCATTGGGCATCGACCGCGACGCCGTTCCCGCCCGCTGCGCCCGCCGCGATCAGCGGTGCGACCGCGGGCTCGATCCCGATGCCGACGATGGCGAGATCGGCAGCGATCGTCGCTCCGTCGGCAAGCCGGACCCCGGTGACGCGCGCCTCGCCTTCGAGGCTGTCGACGCTGACGCCCAGCCGCAGATCGACGCCGTGCGCACGATGCTCGGCGGCGTAGAAATCGGAGAGTGCTGTGCCCGCGACGCGCGCGAGCACGCGGTCCTGCGCCTCGAGCACCGTCACCTGCTTGCCGAATTTGGCGAGCACCGCCGCGGCCTCGAGCCCGATATAGCCCGCCCCGATCACGACCACGCGGCGCGTGTCCACCAGTTCGCCCGACAATTGGTCGACATCGGTGCGGGTGCGGACCGCGTGGACGCCCGCGAGATCATGCCTGCGGCACGCCAGCCGCCGCGGCGTGCCGCCCGTCGCCCAGACGAGCGTGCCGTAGCCGATCGTCTCGCCGGTGTCGGTCGTCACGCGATGCGCGGCGGCATCGACCGCGACGACGCGCGTGCCGGTTCGCATCGTCACCGCACGCTCGGCCCAGAAAGCGGGCGGGCGGATCAGCAGCCGCTCGAACGGCTTGTCGCCCGCGAGGTAATCCTTGGAGAGCGGCGGGCGCTCGTAGGGCAGCTCGGGCTCGTCGCCGATCATGGCGATGCTGCCCGCAAAGCCGTTCTGGCGCAGCGCGATCGCCGCCTGCGCGCCGCCATGCCCGGCGCCGACGATCAGGACGTCGATGGTCATGCCTTCAGCCGCGCGGCGTGCCAGGTGACGTGATCGGCCATGAAGGTCGCGATGAAATAATAGCTGTGGTCGTAGCCCGGCTGCATCCTGAGCGTGAGGTCGATGCCCGCTGCGTCGCACGCCTGTCGCAACAGTTCGGGCCGCAATTGCTCGGCGAGAAAGGCATCGGCGTCGCCTTGGTCGACGAGCAATTCGGGAAGGCGCGCGCCGTCCTCGATCAGCGCGCACGCGTCATAGGCGCGCCACGCCGCGCGGTTGCCCAGATAACCCGCGAGCGCCTTCTCGCCCCACGGCACCTGCGTCGGCGCGACGATCGGCGCGAAGGCGGAGACGCTGCCAAACCGGCCCGGATTGCGCAGCGCGACCGTCAGCGCGCCGTGCCCGCCCATCGAATGCCCGGTGATCCCCTGCCGCGCGGGATCGATCGGGAAATGCGCGGCGACCAGCGCGGGCAATTCCTCCTCGACATAGGATTTCATGCGGAAATGGCGCGCCCAGGGCGCCTCGGTCGCATCGACGTAGAAGCCCGCGCCCTGCCCGAAATCATACGCATCGTCGTCGGGGACGCCCGCGCCGCGCGGGCTGGTGTCGGGCGCCACGAAGACGATGCCATGCGCGGCGCAGGCGGCGCGATACTCGCCCTTTTCGGTGACGTTGGCGTGCGTGCAGGTGAGGCCGGACAGATACCAGAGCACCGGCAGCCGCGCGCCCTCCTCGTGCGCGGGCACGAACGCCGAGAAGGTCATGTCGGTGCCCGTCGCCGCGGAGCGATGGCGGTAGACGCCCTGCACCCCGCCATGCGCCTTGGTCTCGGAGATTGTCTCGATCGCCGTCACCGGAACACCACCGTCTTGCCGTCATTGAGGAACACGCGCCGCTCGCCCACCGCGTTCACCGCGCGCGCCAGCACCTGCGCTTCGATGTCGCGCCCGGTGCGGATCATCTCATCCACCGAGGCGCGGTGATCGACGCGCTCGACCGCTTGTTCGATGATCGGCCCCTCGTCGAGATCGCCGGTCACGAAATGCGCGGTCGCGCCGATCAGCTTGACGCCGCGCTCGTGCGCGCGGTGATAGGGGCGGGCGCCCTTGAACCCCGGCAGGAAGCTGTGGTGGATGTTGATGCAGCGCCCCGCGAGCCCGGCGGTCATGGCCGCCGACAGCACCTGCATGTAGCGCGCGAGCACGAGGTAATCGGCCGCCGCCTCCGCCATCACCGCCTCTATCGCGGCTTCCTGCGCGTCGCGGCTGGCATCGGCGACGGGCAAATGGTGGAAGGCGATGCCGTGCCATTCGGTCAGCGCGCGCAGGCTGTCGTGATTGCTCACCACGCCCGCGATCTCGATCGACAGCGCCCCCGACCGGCGGCGGTGGAGCAGATCGGCGAGGCAATGCGAGCCCTTGGACACCGCGACGATCGCGCGCGGTTTTTCGGCCGCCTCGACCAGCGCCCAATCGAGCGCGAAGCGGGTGGCGACGGGCGCGAACGCCGCCCGCAGCGCGGCGGTATCTGCCGGGAACCGTTCCCCGCCCGGTTGAAAGACGACGCGCATGAAGAAGCGCCCCGTCTCCAGATCGGCATATTGCTGGCTGTCGGTGATGAAGCCGTCGCGCTCGGCGAGGAAGGTGCTGACGCCGGCGACGATGCCGACGCGATCCTCGCAGGCGAGGGTCAGGATCCAGCGCGGCGGGGCCATCACGCCATCCGGTGCGTGGCGCAGAGCTTGTTGCCGTCGGGGTCGCGCAGATAGGCGAGGTAGAGCTTGCGCCCCGGCATCTCTCGCACGCCCGGCGGGTCTTCGATCGCCGTGCCGCCCGCGGCGACGCCCGCGGCGTGCCAGGCATCGGCCTGTTCGGGACTGTCCATCGCGAACCCGATCGTCGAGCCGTTGCCGAGGCACGCGGGATTGCCGTCGATCGGCTTGGTGACGAGAAACACGCCCCCCTTGTGAAGGTAGACGATCCGCCCCTTCGGATCGATCACCCCCGGCTCCGCGCCGACCGCGCCGAACAGCGCGTCATAGAAGCGCCTCGAGCGATCGAGATCGTTGCTGCCGACCACCATGTGACTGAACATGCGTCCTTTCTCCCTCAATAAACCACGACGCTGCGGATGCTCTCGCCCGCGTGCATCAGGTCGAAGCCCTTGTTGATCTCGTCGAGGCTCAGGACATGCGTGATCATCGGGTCGATCGCGATCCGCCCGTCCATGTACCAGTCGACGATCCTGGGCACGTCGGTGCGCCCGCGCGCGCCGCCGAACGCGGTGCCCTTCCACACCCGCCCGGTAACGAGCTGGAAGGGCCGCGTGCTGATCTCCTTGCCGGCCTCGGCAACGCCGATGATGATCGATTCGCCCCAGCCGCGATGCGCGCATTCGAGCGCCGTCCTCATCACCTCGGTGTTGCCGGTGGCGTCGAAGCTGTAGTCGGCGCCGCCGTCGGTCAGCTCGAGCACCCTGGCGATGGTCTCCTCGCGCGACAGGCCCTTCGAATTGAGGAAATGCGTCATGCCGAACCTGCGGCCCCATTCCTCGCGATCGGGGTTGAGGTCGACGCCGATGATGCGTGCGGCGCCCACCATTTTCGCGCCCTGGATGACGTTGAGCCCGATCCCGCCCAGCCCGAACACCACGACGTTGCTGCCCGGCTCCACCTTGGCGGTGTTGACCACCGCGCCGACGCCGGTGGTGACGCCGCAGCCGATGTAGCAACTCGTCTTGAAGGGCGCGTCGTCGCGGATCTTCGCCACCGCGATCTCGGGCAGCACGGTGAAGTTCGAGAAGGTCGAGCAGCCCATGTAATGATGGATGGTCTGCCCCTTGTAGCTGAACCGGCTGGTGCCGTCGGGCATTACGCCTTTGCCCTGCGTCGCGCGGATCGCGGTGCAGAGGTTGGTCTTGCCCGACAGGCAGCTTTTGCACTGCCGGCATTCGGGCGTGTAGAGCGGGATGACGTGATCGCCCGGCGCCACGCTGGTGACGCCCGCGCCCACTTCGCGCACGATCCCGGCGCCTTCATGCCCCAGCACCGAGGGGAACAGTCCTTCGCTGTCCAGCCCGTCGAGCGTGTAGGCATCGGTATGGCAGATGCCCGTCGCCATAATTTCGACCAGCACCTCGCCCGTCTTGGGGCCTTCGAGGTCGAGCTCGACGATCTCGAGCGGCTGCTTGGGCGCGAAGGCGACGGCGGCGCGGGTCTTCATGGGGGGAATCCTTTCGTTGCGCCGCCCCATATCACAGGCGTGAGGGCTTTGGTCGAGAGGGGGAATCGCGCGCGGTGTTCGATCGAATTTTTCGCTCTCGCTCAGCGATCTTAATCGCTTTTGTCGCTGAGTGTCCGGTTCTAGCCTCCCCGGACCAATTCAGGAGAGAGAGCCATGGACGCGAAAACCAGTGATCCGCTGGGCGACGGTTGCCCGATGCACCAGCAGGCGGCGATCCGGTCGCTGCTGGGGCGCACCAACCGCGATTGGTGGCCCAACCAGCTGTCGCTCGACATCCTTCCCCAACATGGCCGCTCGGGTAGCCCGCTGGGCGACGATTTCGATTACGCCGAGGCGTTCAAGAAGCTCGATCTCGCCGCTGTGAAGCGCGATCTCACCGCGCTAATGACCGACAGCCAGCCGTGGTGGCCGGCCGATTACGGGCATTACGGCCCGTTCTTCATCCGCATGGCGTGGCACGCCGCAGGCACCTACCGCACCGGCGACGGGCGCGGCGGCGCGAACTCGGGCAACCAGCGCTTCGCTCCGCTCAATTCATGGCCGGACAACGGCAATCTCGACAAGGCGCGCCGCCTGCTCTGGCCGATCAAGCAGAAATACGGCCGCAGCCTCTCCTGGGCCGACCTGATGATCCTCGCCGGCAACGTCGCGATCGAATCGATGGGCGGGCCGATCTTCGGCTTCGGCGGCGGGCGCGAGGACATTTTCGAGCCCGAGAAGGACGTCTATTGGGGCACCGAGGAGGAATGGGTCGGCTCGGCAGGAAGCCAGACCCGGATCGATCCCGACAAGGAGATGGTGCTCGAAAACCCGCTCGCCGCGATTCAGATGGGGCTCATCTACGTCAATCCTGAGGGCCCCGGCGGCAACCCCGATCCGCTGCAATCGGCGCGCGACATCCGCGAGACCTTCGCGCGCATGGCGATGAACGACGAGGAGACGCTGGCGCTCACCGCGGGCGGGCACACGTTCGGCAAGTGCCACGGCGCGGGCGACGCGAGCCTCGTCGGCGCCGAGCCCGAGGGCGCGGACATCGCGCAGCAGGGGCTGGGCTGGCAATCGGGCCACGAATCGGGCGTCGGCGATCACACCATCACCAGCGGCCTCGAAGGCGCGTGGACCCCGACGCCGACCACATGGGACATGAGCTATTTCGAGATGCTGCTCGACCATGACTATGAGCTGGTCAGGAGCCCCGCCGGCGCGCAGCAATGGCAGCCGGTCGGCAATCCGCCGGAGACGCTGGCGCCCAAGGCGCACACGCCCGGCGTCAGGGTGCCGACGATGATGACCACCGCCGACATGGCGATGAAGGCCGATCCCGCCTACCGCCCGATCGCCGAGCGGTTCCGCAACGATCCCGCCGCCTTCGCCGATGCGTTCGCGCGCGCCTGGTTCAAGCTCACCCATCGCGACATGGGGCCGAAAATCCGATACCTCGGCCCCGACGTGCCGGCCGAGGATCTGATCTGGCAGGATCCGCTGCCGGCGGCCGATTACGCGCCGATCGACGACGGCGACGTCGCCGATCTCAAGCAGCGCATCGCGGACTCGGGCCTGTCGGTATCACAGTTGGTCAAGACCGCCTGGGCCTCGGCCTCGACCTTCCGCGGCTCGGACAAGCGCGGCGGCGCCAACGGCGCGCGCATCCGCCTCGCGCCGCAGAAGGACTGGGAGGTCAACGAGCCGGCCGAACTCGCCAAGGTGCTTGCCGTTTATGAGGGCATCAAGCGCGATTTCGACGGCGCGGCGTCGGGCGGCAGGAAGGTGTCGATCGCCGATCTGATCGTGCTCGGCGGCTCGGTCGGGATCGAGCAGGCGGCGAAGGCGGCCGGCCGCACCGTGACCGTGCCGTTCGCGCCCGGCCGCGTCGATACCACCGACGACCTGACCGACGCCGACAGCTTCGAGCCGCTCGAACCCAAGGCGGACGGCTTCCGCAATTACCTCTCGGTGCGCTTCAGCGTCCCGACCGAGGAATTGCTGATCGACCGCGCGCAACTGCTGGGGCTGAGCGCGCCGGAGATGGCGGTGCTGGTGGGCGGCTTGCGCGTGCTCGGCGCCAATCACGGCGGGTCGACCCATGGCGTGTTCACCGACCGGCCGGGACAGCTGACCAACGACTTCTTCGTCAACCTGCTCGACATGGGCACGGCGTGGAAGGAAGTCGACGAAGCCGGCGACGAGGAATTCGTCGGCACCGACCGCCGGACCGACCAGCCCAGATGGACCGCGACGCGCACCGACCTGGTGTTCGGCTCGAACGCGCAGCTGCGCGCGATCTCGGAAGTCTATGCGGCGGCGGACGGGGATGACGCGTTCGTCACCGATTTCGTCGCGGCCTGGGCCAAGGTGATGAACGCCGACCGCTTCGACCTCGCCTGAAGCGAAAGATCATCAAAGCCCCGGCGCCGCGCGCGCGGCGTCGGGGCGATCTCGGCTGCCACCCAATCGAGAAATGGCGCTAGCTCGCCGGGTCGTACATGAATTCGCGCAGTTCCTGCGAGCAGCGGCACGCGACCGCGATCTTTCGCGCCCATTCGACGGCATCCTCGCGCGCCGGCAACTCGAGCACGGTGAACCCGCCCACGAGGCGGCTGCCCGGATAGATGTCGGCGGACACCGATCCGTCGCCCGAAACCAGCACGGGATCGACCTCCTCGTTGATTCCCCCACCGAACACATAGACGCCGGCCGCCTTGGCTTCCTCGATCACCGCATGCGCCGCGGCCGCGACGATCGGCATCTCGTCGTCCGCGACCACCATCGCTTCGCTCGGAAAGGAGATGAGATATTTGGTCATGCGCCGATGATGCATCGCAATGCGGGGTTCGGGCAAGCCACGCTGGCGAATGGCAGGCCGAAGCCGACGAAACAGAGAATTACGTCTACGCTATAACTCTCTAAAACCGAAGCAAGGACGAATGGCTACAATGTGGTGGGAAGCGGACTGGCAGCTCTCAAGAGGCGTTCCCGACGACGGCGGCCATCGCCGAACGCGCAGTGATCAGCGGCTAGGCAGGCCATTCGATCAGGGCCAAGGTGTGGAGACTTCGCCGCATTTCTTCACGCTGCGCAATATCAAGATGGCGGAATGCCCAACCAATTCGAAGGATTTCCCCGATGATGCGTGCGACCAGCTTCGCAATCTCAGGAATTCCTGACACCTCGATCGACCAGCCCATTGGCTCGAAATGCACGAACTGGTTCCGAATATCCTTGTGAAAGCGAACCAACCAATACAACTCAGATTCGCTGATCGTGACACCGGCAGCGTTGCTGCGATCCCCTGCCGAATGAGGTTCTCGTACTGCTGTCAGTAGGTCCGGAAGCACCATCAAATGGGTCCTAGGCGGTCTCGCATTCGGATTGGTGCGCGAGTCCTCAAAGTAGGCCAGCCACTTGCAGGCGTTTTGCTCGGTGACAGCACCCAGCGGCGACGCAGTCGTAGTGAGATGGCATACGCACGCACCTTGTAGTGCCGAATGCAACGCCATCACCACCCACTTCCACGATAGGGAATCCTCACCCACAAACTGAGCGGCTCGTATAACGTGGCGGATCGATCCCGCTACATCCTCCGCCTCATCCGTCTGAATCCAATTCTCCGCCACCGGTCCCTCGCGGTCGCCGCTTGCGGCGAACTTAAGATCAATCAGCGATGATAACATATGGCCGCTTTCGGACGGCGGGTTAGCAGCAATCGGCGGCGTATGGCGGAGCGGGAGGGATTCGAACCCTCGATACGGTTTTGCCGTATACTCACTTTCCAGGCGAGCGCCTTCGACCACTCGGCCACCGCTCCGCATCGCTGGAAGGCGCCGCCTAGCCGGTGGCGATGCGATCGGCAAGCTTGGCGATTGCCTCGCGCGCGTGCCGCGGGCATGCTCGCCGCCATGATCGCTCCCCTCCTCGCCATGCTGCTCGCCGCGCAGGCGGCCGCGGCGCCCGCGCCTTCCGATCCCGTCGCCGCCGACTGGAAGCCGATTCCCGACGACGAGCTCCTCGTGATGACGCTGCACGGCGGGCATCAGGTCGTGATCCGGCTCGCCTCGGCCTATGCGCCCGAGCATGTCGCGAACGTCAAGCGCCTCGCCCGCGCGCATTGGTGGGACGGCGAAAGCGTCTATCGCGTGCAGGAAAACTGGGTCGCGCAATGGGGCGATCCGACCGAGAAGAAGCCGCTGCCCGCCGCTGTCGTCGCGCGGCCCGCGGCCGAATACGAGATCGCGGCCTTCACCCCCGCGCAGAAAATGAGCAAGGCGGACGCCTATTCCACCGCCTCGGGGATCACCGCCGACGGCTGGCCGGTCGCGACCGACGGCAGCGCGGCGTGGCTCGCGCATTGCTACGGCACGGTGGGCGTGGCGCGCGACGTTTCGCCCGATACCGGCACCGGGGCGGAGCTGTTCACCCCGATCGGCCAGTCGGCGCGGCGGCTCGACCGCAACTATACGATCGTCGGGCGGATCATCGAGGGCATGCAATTCCTCTCCGCACTCCCGCGCAGCGGCGCCGAGATGGGCTTCTACGCGAGCGAGGCCGAGCGCACGCCGATCGTCAGCGTGCGGCTGGCGAGCGACATTCCGGCGGCCGAGCGCCCGCATTTCGAGTATCGCGCGGCGGACAATCCGCGCTTCGCCGCCGCGCTCGCCAAGCGCGAACGCCCCGATCCGCCGATGGTCGCGATCGGCGCGAGCGTGTGCGACGTCCCGCTCGCGACCCGGCGCGTCAGCCCGAATTCCTGAGCGCGGTCGCGATCGCGTTGATCGAGAGCAGGATGCCCTCGCCGATGCGCGGGTCGTCCTCGCCCGCGCGGTGGCGCTTCATCAGCTCGATCTGGAGCAGGTTCAAGGGCTCGATATAGGGCAGCCGCAGCCGCACCGAGGTGTCGAGGCTCGGATGCTTCTCCAGCAGTCGCGATTGCCCGCTGATCTCGAGGAAGCCGTCGTGCGTCGCCTGCCAGCCGTCGCGGATGCGGCCGAAGATGCGGGTGCGCAGCCCTTCGTCCTCGACGAGGCCCGCATAGCGCTCGGCGATGCCCATGTCGGACTTGGCGAGCACCTGCTCCATGTTGGCGAGGCTCGCGGCGAACAGCGGCCAGCCTTCCGCCATCTCGGTGAGCAGGCCCTTGTCCTCGAACGCCGCGATCGCCTGCCCGACGCCGTACCAGCCGGGCAGCATCACCCGCGCCTGGCTCCACGAGAACACCCAGGGAATCGCGCGCAGATCCTCGATCCGGTCCGATTTCTTGCGGCTGGCCGGGCGCGAGCCGATCTTGAGGCCGGCGATCTCGGCGATCGGCGTCATCTGGCGGAAGAAGGTGGTGAAGCCCTCCGTGCCGTAGACGAGGTCGCGATAGGCGCGGAAGGCGGTGTCCGATAGCTGGTCCATCGCGCCCGAAAAGCGCGCGTAATCCTTGTCCGACAGCCGCTCGGGCTCGAGGCTCGCGAGCAACGTCGCCGAGGCCATCGCCTCGAGGTTGACCATCGCGCTCTCGCGGGTGCCGTATTTGGCGGCGATCACCTCGCCCTGTTCGGTGATGCGGATACGCCCCTGGACGGTGCCCGGCGGCTGCGCACGGATCGCCGCGAAGGCCGAGCCGCCGCCGCGTCCCACCGCGCCGCCGCGGCCGTGGAACAGCTGCATGCGCACGCCTGCCTTCTCGAACACCGGCGCCAGCGCGCTCGACGCCTTGGACAATTGCCAGGTCGAGGTGATGTAGCCGCCGTCCTTGTTCGAATCGGAATAGCCGATCATCACTTCCTGATAGCCGCGTGCGTCGGTGATCGCCTTGATCTCTGGGAGCGCGAACCAGTCGGCCATCACCTGCGGCGCGGCTTCGAGATCGGCGACCGTCTCGAACAGCGGCACCGCCATGATGTCGGCCTCGGGCGTCTCGCCGGGGCGGTAGAGCCCGGCTTCGAGCAGCAGCAGATTGACCTCGAGCAGGTCGGAGACCGACATCGCCATCGACACGCAATAATTGACGATCGCGGCCTTGCCGTAGCGTCGGTGCGCCTCGGCCGCGGCATGGAGGATCGCCAGCTCCGATCGCGTCTCGTCCGAATAATCGGCATAGGGGCTGGAGAGCGGACGCGGATTGGCGAGCTCGCGGCGCAACAGCGCGACGCGCGCGTCCTCGTCGAGCGCGGTGTAATCGGCCTCGATCCCCGCAACCCGGAACAATTCGGCGACGACGCGCTCGTGGACCGCCGAATTCTGCCGCATGTCGAGCGTCGCGAGGTGGAAGCCGAAGGTCTCGACCGCGCGGATCAGCCGCCCCAGCGCGCCGCCCGAGCCGAGCGTGCCGCCGCCGCCTTGCGCCAGCCCGTGCGCGATCGCGACCAGATCCTCGCGCAATTCGCCCGGCGTCGCATAGGGCGCGCCTTCATGCGTCACGTGGCGCGGCGCGGGCTTGCCGGTGAAATGGGTGAAGGTCGCCGCCAGCCGCGCATAGATGCCGGTGAGCGCCCGGCGATAGGGCTCGTCGGCGCGGCTCGGGGCGTCGTCGCCGCTTTCGTCCGCCAGGCCCTCGACTGCCGCGTCGATCGCGGCATGCTCGCTCGAGATCGACAGCTCGGCGCCGAGCGCGTGGACGGCGTCGAGATAATAGGACAGCACCGCCTCGCACGCCCGCGCCAGCGCGGTCGTCAGCGATTCGGCGGTGACGAAGGGATTGCCGTCACGGTCGCCGCCGATCCAGCTCCCGGGCTTGAGGAAGCTCGGGCTGCGTTCGCCCAGCGCGCGGTCCCACCGCTGGTAGAGCGCGGGCAGCGCGGGCAGGAACACGTCGCGGAGATAGGACAGCGCGGTCTCGACCTCGTCGGTGACGTAGAGCTTCTCGCGCCGCAGCACGCGCGTCTGCCACAACAGCGCGATCTGCCGCGTGATCGCCTCGTCGACATCGTCGCCGTCGGGCGTGGTCGTCTCGCCGCGATCCTTGATCGCCATCAGCTCGGCGATGCGGTTGCGGTGGTCGATCATCGACTTGCGCCGCACTTCGGTCGGGTGCGCGGTCAGCACCGGCGCGATCAGCCCGTGCTCGAGCAGGGCGAGCACCGCGCCCTCGTCGATTCCTTCCGCCTTCAGCCGCGCGATCGCGGAGGCGAGGTCGGCGCCGTCCTCGGCCGCGACGCCCTGCCGGTCCTCGGCGAGGTTGGCGAGCATCGAGAACAGCATGAAGCCGCGCGTGAAGGCCAGCGTCTCGTCGAGGCTGAGCCGGTCGAGCCCCGGATCGATCGCCTCGGCGCTCGCCACCCCGCGTGCGCGATCGACCGAGGTCGAGCGAATATATTCGGTCCGCCGGAACAGCTCCTCGCCGCCATAGGCGCGGATGACGTTGCCGAGCAGCGCGCCGAGGAAACGGATGTCGGGATTGTTCGCGATCGGGGGAAGGCTGGCCATGGTCCGCGTGCTGCACCGCGGCAGCGCCCGGGTCAACCGCGGCGTGCCTTTAAGATGGAATGTCGATCGGAGCGCCACAGTGGCAGCCGCTCTCATCCTCCCGCCAGGGGGAGGATTACTATGCGGGCCGGTGCCGCTACCGTTTCAGCAAAGCTGAAAAAGGCCCTAGCGCGCGCCGCTCTGGTTCGCCGCGGCCGCCTCGGTGGCGTTTCCGATGTCGCCGTCCTCCGATGTCTCGTTGCGCTCGCGGGGCAGGTCGGCCGCGGCGCGTTCGTCGCTCGTCAACACCTGGTCCTGGTTGGTGTCGGCGGTGTCGAACCGCGCCATCAGCCCATCGAAGAACTCGCCGCTGGTGACCTTGCCGTCCTTGTTCTTGTCGAGCTCGGCGATCCGGTCGGCATAGCGCGGCGGCCATTCGTTGCGTTCGAGGATGCTGTCGCCGTTGATGTCCAGCCGATCGAAGCGCTTGTCGAGATCCATCCCGAAATCGGCGCGCCCCAGCACGGTCGGCGGCCGGAATCCCGCCGCGACCGCGGCTTCGGCGTTGCGATCGGCCTCATCGCCCTTCGAGCAGGCGACAAGGACGAGCGGCAGGGCGGCGAGGGTCAGAACGATACGCATGGCGCCAAGATCGTGCAGGTCGGGCCGCGAGACAAGCCCCGTCACGCCTCGAGCTCGATGTCCCAATAGAGCCAGTCGCGCCAGGTCTCGTGCAGATAATTGGGCGGAAAGCCGCGGCCATGCTCCTGCAATTGCCAACTCGTCGGTCGGATCGGCGCGACGTGAAGCGGCATGTGCGCCTGCTTGGGCGTCCGCCCGCCTTTCCTGAGGTTGCACGGCGCGCAGGCGGTGACGACATTCTCCCACGTCGTGCGTCCGCGTTGCGCGCGCGGGATGACATGGTCGAAGGTGAGGTCGCGATGCGCGCCGCAATATTGGCAGGCGAACTTGTCGCGCAGGAACAGGTTGAACCGGGTGAAGGCGGGAAATTGCGAAGGCTTCACATATTGCTTGAGCGCGATCACCGAGGGCAGCTTCAGCCGCGCGGTGGGGCTGCGCACCTCGCGCTCGTAATGATCGACGACATCGACGCGATCGAGGAACATCGCCTTGACCGCGGTCTGCCACGGCCACACGCTCAGCGGGTAATAAGACAGCGGGGTGTAATCGGCATTGAGCACGAGCGCGGGGCAGCTGTCCGGATGTCGGATCAGGTCGGGATGGTACATGCGCATTCCCCCCGCGGGTCCGCCGGGCCTGTCGCCCATCCGGATGACGCGGTGATGACAGCACAGGCCGCGACTCGCGGTCAAGAGCCGCAATGAAGGCGATGCGATGAGCGGCATCGTCACCCGGTTCGCGCCCAGCCCGACCGGCCGGCTGCATCTCGGCCACGCCTTTTCGGCGATTCAGGCGCACGATCTGGCGCGCGCGCGCGGCGGGCACTTCCTGCTCAGGATCGAGGATATCGACGGCACGCGCAGCCGGCCCGAGCATGTCGAGACGATCCTCGCCGATCTCGCCTGGCTGGGCCTGGCATGGGACGGCGCGGTCGTTTTCCAGTCGCAGCGGCTGGGGCGCTACGCCGCCGCGCTCGACGTGTTGAAGGCGCGGGGCCTCGTCTACCCGTGCTTCTGCACCCGCGCCGAGATCGCGCGCGAAGTGGCCGCGAGCGCCTCGGCCCCCCATGGCCCCGACGGCGTGCTCTATCCCGGCACCTGCCGTTCGCTGACGGCGGCCGAGCGAACCGCTCGAATGAACGCGCCGCACGCCTGGCGGCTCGATATGAGCCGCGCGCTGGCCTCCCTCTCCGCCGTCACCCCGGACTTGTTCCGGGGGCCACCGAGGAGCCTGGAGACGGCGGAGCAAAAGGAGCGCCACGACACCCCCGCGGCACCGTGGATGCCGGAACAAGTCCGGCATGACGGGAACCTGCTCTGGTTCGACGAATTGGCCGGCCCGCAAGCCGCCGGTCCGCGCGTGTTCGGCGACGTCGTCCTCGCGCGCAAGGATGCGCCGGCGAGCTATCACCTCGCGGTGACGATCGACGATGCCGCGCAAGGGATCACCCACGTCGTGCGCGGGCAGGATCTGTTCGCGGCGACGCACATCCACCGGCTGCTCCAGGCGCTGCTCGGGCTGCCGACGCCGGTCTATCGCCACCATTCGCTGCTCACCGATGCCGCGGGCCACCGGCTCGCCAAACGCACCGGCGCGCCGACGCTCGCCGAGCGACGGCTGGCGGGCGAGGATGGCCGCGCGCTTGCCGATTCGTTACGCCAAGGCGAATTGCCCGAAAGCTGATATCACGCCGCGATCGGGAAGCGCAGCAGGCGGTCGTCGAGCGGCACCAACGCCTCGGCTGTGGGGCCCACCGCGCGCAGGATCTCGGGATGATGCGCGTCAAGCCCGCCGGTCAGCGCACCGAAGGCGGGCAGGATCAGCTTGGTATGGGTCGCGACGAAACAGCGCCGCGCGACGTGGCGGCCGCGCAGCGTCAGGCGCAGCTTGGGGTGGAAATGGCCCGACAGCTCGGGCCGCGTCTCGCCGGGCACCGCTTCGTGGCGGAGGACCAGTCCGTCCAACTCGGTTTCCTCGACGATCTCGCCGCCGCAATGATCGATCAGGCCCGCATCGTGATTGCCGGCGATCCACACCCAGCGCAGCCGTTCGGTGAGCGTCGTCAGCATTGCCCGCGCGCACTCGGGCAGGCGCGCGCAGCCTTCCGGATCGTGGAAACTGTCGCCGAGGCACCAGAGTTCGGCTGGCGCGGCCTGATCGACCAGCGCGGTCAGCTCGGTCAGCGTCGCGATCGAATCGTAAGGCGGCAGCATCTGCCCGCCGCGCGCGAACCAGCTCGCTTTTTCCAGATGCAGGTCGGCGACCAGCAGCGCCTTGCGCGCAGGCCAGAACAGCGCGCCCGCGCGCAGCGCGACGAGATCGTGGCAGGCGAACGAAAAGCGAACCATGCGGCCGCTATGCCGCGCGTGGCGGCGCCGATCAACGGCGATGCGACGGGGCGCTGACACGGGCGACGCGAGCGCCTAGAAGATCGGGCAAGTCAGCAGGGGACGCATCATTTCGACCGCCCACAAGGATGAGACCGAACCGGGCCGCGCCCGCCGCGCGCTGGTGCTGGGCGCGCTCGGCGTGGTCTTCAGCGACATCGGCACCAGCCCGATCTTCGCCTTTCGCGACGTGCTGGGGCAGATGGGCGACCGGATCGGCGGCGACGGGATCATGGGCGTGCTCAGCCTCGCCATGTGGTCGCTGATCATCGTCGTCTCGATCAAGTACGTCGTGCTGCTGATGCGCGCCAACAACCAGGGCGAGGGCGGGGTGCTCGCGCTTGCCGCGGTCGCGCGCCGCGTGACGGGCAACCGGGCGAAGGCCGCGGTCGTGCTCGGCGCGATCGGCGCGGCGATGTTCTACGGCGATGCGATCATCACCCCCGCGCTCTCGGTGCTGGCAGCGTCGGAGGGGATGCGCACCATCCCCGGCGCGGGGATCGGGCAGGGGCTGGCGCTGCTGCTGACGATGCTGATCATCGTCGTGCTGTTCGTCGCGCAATCGCGCGGCTGGCGCCGGCTGTCGTGGCTCGCCGGGCCGATCTGCCTCGCCTGGTTCGCGGTCATCGCGCTGCTCGGCCTGTGGCATCTCGCCGGCCATCCGTCGGTACTGTGGGCGTTCGCGCCCTGGTATGCGATTGCGTTCCTCGCGCATCACGGCATCATCGGCTTCTTCGTGCTCGGCGCGATGATCCTGACGGTCGCCGGCGCCGAAGCGGTGACCGCCTATATGGGCCGGTTCGGCCGCGCGCCGATCCGGTTCGGCTGGTTCGCCATCGTGCTGCCTGCGCTCGCGCTCAACTATCTGGGGCAGGGCGCGCTGGCGCTGACGACGCTCGATCAGGCGTCGGCGGCGGGCGTGCCGTTCGTCAACGACAATTGGTTCTTCCTGCTGGCGCCACCCGAAGCGCGCATCCCGCTCATCCTGCTCGCGCTGCTGACGACGGTGATCGCCAGCCAGGCCGCGATCGTGGGCGCCTATTCGCTGACGCAGCAGGCGAGCCAATTGGGACTGCTGCCCCGGCTGCGCGTGCGGCGTACCGTCGCGGACGGCGCCACGCGGCTCTATCTGCCCGCGGTCAACTGGCTGATGATGGTCGGCGTGCTCGTGCTGCTCGTCCAGTTCGGCAGCTCGACCGCGATGGCCGCCGCCTACGGCATCGCGGTCACCGGCACGATGACGGTGACGACCGCGCTCGCCTATATCGTGGTGCGCCAGCGCTGGCGCTGGGGCTATCGCCGCGCGCTGGTGCTGCTCGCGCCCTTCTTCGCGCTCGATTGCATCCTGCTTGCCGCGAACCTCCTGCGCGTCGTCGAGGGCGGCTGGGTGCCGCTCCTCGTCGCGGGGTTCATCGGGCTGCTGATCGCGACCTGGGTGCGCGGGCGCGGCATCGTCCACGTCTTCGAGCGCCGCAACTCGATCCCGATGGCGGAGCTTGCCGCCGCGCTCGCGCGCCGCCCGCCCGAGCGCGTCGAGGGCACCGCGGTGTTCCTGACCGCCAATCCCGAAAGCGCGCCCGGCGCGTTGCTCCACAACCTCAAGCACAACAAGGTGCTGCACGAGCAGAATCTGATCGTCGCGGTGCATACCGCCGATCGCCCCTTCGTGCCCCGCGACGAGCGCATCAAGGCGACGCGGATCGACGACAATTTCACCACCGTGACGCTGACCTACGGCTTCATGGAATCGCCCGACGTGCCCCGCGACCTCGGGCTCGAGGCCGACCGCAAGCAGGTGGTGGCCGATTCGACCAAGGTATCGTTCTTCATCGGCCGCAACACGCTCAAGCCCTCGAAGGACGAAGGCATGCCTTTATGGCAGGATCGCATCTTCATGTTCTTGCAAAGGAACGCGTCGGACCCCACCGACTTTTTGAACATTCCTCCCGGCAAAGTCCTCGAACTCGGAGAACAAGTGACAGTATAGCCGGGCTCAGCCCCTGTGCGACGGCGTTCCGCGCGGCACGGTGAAGCGGATTTCGCGATTGGTGAAGTCGATATCGACGTTGCGGAACAGGCGCAGCGCATCCATGCCCAGCAGCAATGCTGGTTCGTCAAGCAGATCGAACCGCTTGAACGGCGTCACGTTGGCGAAGGCGATGGGTACGTTGTTGAAGCCGACGTCCCCGATCTTGAGGCGGTCGATCTCCAGATAGTCCGCGGTCAGGATGTCGCCGGTCACTGACATGATCCTCACCACGCCGAGCTGTTCTCGTATGCCGTTCAGGAGATTCCGCAGCGCCAGGTTGCCGATGGTGATCGGCGATCCGGTATCAACGACGACGGAGATGCGGCGACCATGATAGGACGCATCGGTGACGATGAGCTGCCCATACCGGTTTTTGGCCCTGACGATGATCTCGTCGGCATCCGGCCGTTCGTGGAAGCGCTTGCGCATCGGCCGCACCGTCATTTCGTGGCGGTCGAAATCGATCGAGACGGCATGGCCCTGGAGCGCGTCGACGCCGATCATGCCAGGGGCGCCGAGATGCGCCGAGTCCAGTGCCGGTGCCTCGATACGGTGGCTCTTGATGTCGCTGATGTCGAGCGAGGGAACGATCACGGTGCCGACCGTGCTCGCGCCCGTCATCGCAGTCATGCGGACCGTGGGCCCAGGCGCAAGATTCAGCTGGCCCGCGAGCTCGCGCGAGACGACGCTGCGTTCGGATCCGGTATCGACGATGAAATTGTAGGGCCCTGACTGGCCGATCGAGACCGGCACCGTCATGCGCGACTGCGCGTCGCCGAGCAGCAGCATGATATGCTCGAAACCGGTGGGTGCGGCGCTTTGGGGCGTAGTCGGCTTGGGGACGGTCTGGCTGGTTTCGGGCGCAGGCGCGGCGCCCGAAAGAGCGATGACGAGGCCAAGGGCTGCAAGCCGTGACATGAAGTGATGCTACACCCGTTTCGGCCCTTTCACAATCGATATCGTGTGCCTCGCGCGCGGTGGGCCGCATCAATCGCGCCGCATCGCCTCCGCCGCCAGCACCTCCGCCTCGGCGAGCAGCGCATCGTCGGCGAGCCCCGTCGCCACGCGCTCGCGCCCGATCAGCGTCAGCACCGGCACCGCGAGCGGCGTCACCCGATCCGCATCGACATGCACCATCGTCGCCGCGGCGCGGTCGAGCAGGTCGGCGAGGCGGCCGACATCGGTCATCTTCGCGCGCGCATCCGCCCAGGCGGCGCGCAGGAGCAGGTGGTCGGGCTCGTATTTGCTGAGCACGTCGTAGATCAGGTCGGTCGAAAACGTCACCTGTTTGCCCGTCTTGCGCTTGCCCGGATGCTGGCGCTCGACCAGCCCGCCGATCACCGCCACCTCGCGGAAGGCGCGCTTCAACAGGTGCGATTGCTGCACCCAGTCGACGAATTCGTGCTCCAGAATATCGGGCGAGAACAGGCTCGCGGGATTGCGCACCGGCTCGAGCGACCAGGTGCCGATCGCATAATCGCTCGCGACGAAGCCGAGCGGCTTCAATCCTTGGCTTTCCATCCGCCGCGTCACCAGCATGCCGAGCGACTGGTGCGCGTTCCAGCCCTCGAAACTGTAAGCGACCATGTAGTGCCGCCCCTCGCGCGGGAAGGTCTCGACGAGAAGCTGGTCGGCGCGCGGCAGCACCGAGCGATACGCCTGCATCTCCAGCCATTCGCGCACGTCGGCGGGAAAGCGACGCCATTCGTCGGAGGCGGCGAGAAAGCCGCGCACGCGCCCCGCGAGATGGGTCGAGATCGGCATCCGCGCGCCGCCATAGGTGGGAATGCGCGCCGGCCGCGTGGTGGCGCGCACGATCAGGTCTTCGGTGTCGATCTTCTCGACCTCGAGGCTGAGCCCGGCAAAGAAGAAGGTGTCGCCGTGGCTCAGCGTCGCGGCAAAGCCCTCCTCGACCTTGCCCAACTTGCGCCCGTTCCTGAAGCGCACGTTGAGCATCGTCGCCTCGACGATGATCCCGGCGTTGAGGCGGTGCTGCAGCACGAAGCGCGGATGGCTGACGCGCCAGGTGCCGTCCGCCTCCTGCGTCAGCCGCTTGAACCGGTCATAGGCGCGCAAGGCATAGCCGCCGTCGCGGATGAAGCCGAGCACGCGCGCGAACGTCTCTTGCGTGAGCGCCGAATAGGGCAGCGCCGATCGCACCTCGTCGAGCAATGCCTCCTCGCGAAACGGCGCCGCGCACGCGCATGCCATCACATGCTGCGCGAGCACGTCGAGCGCGCCCGCCCGAAACGGCTCGTTGTCGAGCTCGCCCGCCTCGACCGCGTCCAACGCCGCGCGCGCTTCCAGATATTCGAACCGGTTGCCCGGCACGAGCACCGCCTCGCTCGGCTCGTCCAATCGGTGGTTGGCGCGCCCGATCCGCTGCAGCAGCCGCGACGCGCCCTTGGGCGCACCCATCTGGATGACGCAATCGACATCGCCCCAATCGACGCCGAGGTCGAGGCTCGACGTCGCCACCAGCGCGCGCAGCCGCCCGACCGCCATCGCGCCTTCCACCTTGCGCCTGGCCTCGCGCGCCAGGCTGCCGTGATGGACGCCGATCGGCAGGTTCATCGCATTGACCTTCCACAGATCCTGGAAGATCAGCTCGGCCAGGCTGCGGGTGTTGCAGAACACGATCGTCGTGCGGTGCGTCTCGATCTCGGCCATCACCTGTTCGGCGGCATAGCGTCCCGAATGGCCGGACCACGGCACGCGCCCCTCGGGCAGCAGGATATCGACGTGCGGCGCCGCGCCGGACTCCCCCTCGACCAGTGCGACGCTGTCGATGTCCCCGTCGGGCGCGAGCCACGCGCGATAGCCGTCCGGATCGGCGACCGTGGCCGAAAGCGCCACCCGCCGCATCCCCGGAGCGATCCGCTGCAGCCGCGCCATGCTCAGTGCCAGCAGGTCGCCCCGCTTCCCGCTCGCGAAGGCATGCACCTCGTCCACCACGATCGACTTCAGTCCGGTGAACATGGTGAAGCTGTCGGGATAGCTCAGCAGCAGCGACAGCGATTCGGGCGTCGTCAGCAGCATCTGCGGCGGCCGCGCGCGCTGCCGCGCCTTGCGGTCGCTGGGGGTATCGCCGGTGCGCGTCTCGACGCGGATGTCGAGCCCCATGTCGTCGATCGGCGTGATCAGGTTGCGCTGCACATCGACCGCGAGCGCCTTCAATGGCGAGACGTAGAGCGTGTGGAGCCCGTCGCTCGGTGCCTCGATCAGGTCGGCGAGGCTCGGCAGGAATCCGGCCAGCGTCTTGCCAGCGCCCGTCGCCGCGACCAGCAACGCATGCCGTCCCGCACGCGCCTCGGCGAGCATGTCCATCTGATGCCGCCGCGGCGCCCAGCCGCGCGACGCGAACCATTCGGCGAGGGGAGGGGGGAGATTCAAAGCCCCTCCCCTTCAGGGGAGGGGTTGGGGTGGGGCAGTATATCCAAGCGCACCGCCCGTTTTTCCCAACTCCCCCACCCCAAACCCCTCCCCTGAAGGGGAGGGGCTGAGAAGAGTTGGGAACCGCAACGCATCCCGGCCATATAGGCCCCATGACCACGCTCGGCGACTGGCTCGATCCTCATCCGCACGGCCTCTACGTGCGCCCCGCCGACGCCTGGATCGATCCTTCGCTGCCCAGCCCCCGGGCGCTCGTCACCCACGGTCACGCCGATCACGCGCGCGGCGGCCACGGCGCTGTGTGGGCGACGCCGGAGACGCTCGCGATCATGGAAGCGCGCTACGGCCCGCAAGCCGGCAGGCCCGTAGCCTATGGCGAACCGCTGACGCTGGGCGCGGTCAAGGTCACCTTCGTGCCCGCGGGCCATGTGCTCGGCTCCGCGCAGATCGTGCTCGATTACCGCGGCGAGCGCGTGGTCGTCTCGGGCGACTACAAGCGTCGCCCCGATCCCACCTGCGCTGCGTTCGAGCCCGTGCCGTGCGACGTCTTCGTCACCGAGGCGACCTTCGGCCTGCCCGTCTTCCGCCACCCCGAGACGCATGACGAGATCGACAAGTTGCTCGCGGCGCTGCGCGCCAACCCTGCGCGCTGCGTGCTGGTCGGCGCCTATGCGCTCGGCAAGGCGCAGCGTGTGATCCGCGAATTGCGCGATATGGGCTTCGACGATCCGATCTACATCCACGGCGCGCTCCAGCGGCTGTGCGACCTCTACGCGGCGCACGGCATCGATCTGGGTGAGCTGCGCGCGGCAACCGGCGTGCCCAGGGCCGAGCTTCTGGGTCGCATCGTCGTCGCGCCGCCCTCGGCGCTCAACGACCGCTGGTCGCGTCGTCTGCCCGATCCGATCACCGCGATGGCGAGCGGGTGGATGCGCGTGCGCCAGCGCGCGCGCCAGCGCAACGTCGAGCTGCCGCTGATCCTCTCCGACCACGCCGATTGGGATGAGCTCACCGAGACGATTCGCGAGCTCGCGCCGAAGGAGGTCTGGGTCACCCACGGCCGCGAGGACGCCCTCGTCCACTGGTGTGCCACCCGCCAGATCAAGGCCCGCGCGCTCGCCCTGGTCGGTTTCGAGGACGAGGACGATTGAGACGTCACGTGAAAATGGTTCGCGCAGAGAACGATAGAGAGTGGCCCCGTCACCCCAGCGCAGGCTGGGGGCCATTTCTCTCGCGGGTGGCATCACAGCCAGAGATAGACCCCAGCCTGTGCTGGGGTGACGATTTCCCCGCTGCACCTCTGCGCGATGGCCACTTCGCGAGCCGCTGGATCGGCTATCCCACGCCCTCCAGCGCCTTCTGCCGCCGCCGCTGGACCGAGCTGCCGATCCCCATCGCCTCGCGATATTTGGCCACGGTGCGCCGCGCGATGTCGAAACCCTTCGCGTTGAGCAGGTCCACCAGCGTGTCGTCCGACAGAATCTTCTTGGAGTCTTCCGCCGCGATCAGCGTCCGGATCGCGCTCTTCACGGCCTCGGCGGACACCGCATCGCCGCCGTCCGCTGCCTGGATGGCCGACGTGAAGAAATATTTGAGCTCGAACAGCCCGCGCGCGCAGCTCAGATATTTGTTGCTGGTAACGCGGCTCACCGTCGATTCGTGCATCTCGATCGCGTCGGCGACCTGGCGCAGCGTCATCGGCTTGAGATACGCGACGCCCTTCAGGAAGAACGCCTCCTGCTGCTTCACGATCTCGGTCGCGACCTTGATGATCGTGCGCTGGCGCTGGTCCAATGCCTTGATCAGCCAGTTGGCGCTCGCGAGACAATCCGAAAGCCACGCCTTCGATGCCTTGTCCTGCGGCCCCGACGACAATTCGGCATAATAAGACCGGTTGACGAGCACGCGCGGCAGCGTCGCCGAATTGATCTCGATCGCCCAGCCCGTGGGCCGGCGCGCGACGAACAGGTCGGGCACCACCGCCCGCGTCGCCTCGCCGCCGAAGCGCAGCCCCGGCTTGGGGTCGTAGCCGCGCAGCTCGCGGATCATGTCGGCCATGTCCTCGTCGTCCACGCCGCAGATGCGCTTGAGCCGCGTCAGCTCGCCGCGCGCGACGAGATCGAGATGATCGATCAGCGCGGCCATGCACGGATCGTAACGGTCGGCCTCCTTCGCCTGGAGCGCGAGGCATTCGGCGAGGTCGCGGGCGCCGACGCCGGTGGGATCGAAGGTCTGGATGCCGGCCAGCACCGCCTCGACCTCGGCCAGCGCCACGCCGAGCCGGTTGGCGACGTCGAGCAGCGGCACGGCGAGATAGCCGGTCTCGTCGATCTGATCGATCAGGTGCCGGGCGATGACGGCGTCGCGCCCCGAAAAGACCGTGCCCGCCTGCGCCAGCAGATGGTCGGCGAGGCTTTCCGCGCGTTCGGCGAAGGCGTCGAGATCGGGGCCGTCCTCGGGCGCCGCTCCGCTCGCCGCGCCGCCCATGCCGAGCGCGCCGTCGAGCCCGCCCACGCTGTCGGCCGGCGAATCGTGGTGAAAGCTTTCGGTCGCGAAATCGACGTCGAGCGCCGCTTCGCCGGTCGCGCCGCCCGCCGCGAGCAGCTCGTCCGCGCTCGCGGGCTCGTCGCGTTCGATCGGCGCCGGCTCGGGGTCCGACGGCCCTTCGTCGTCACCGCCGCCGGCGTCGAGCAGCGGGTTCTTCTCGATCTCCTCGGCGATGAACCCCTCGATCTCGAGGTTCGACAGCGCGAGCAGGCGGATCGCCTGCTGCAGCTGCGGCGTCATCACCAGCGATTGCGTCTGCCGGAGGTCGAGGCGGGGGGCGAGGCTCATCCGGTGCCTCTAAACCCGTTCGTGCTGAGCTTGTCGAAGCACCGCTCTTCTACCTCCGTCGAGAAAAAGAACGGCCCTTCGACAAGCTCAGGGCGAACGGATGGAGGGAATAGCGGCTCACAGCGAGAACCCCTCGCCCAGATAGAGCCGGCGCACGTTGGCGTCCGCCACCAGCTCCTCGGGCGAGCCGGTGAAGAGCACGCGGCCGTCGTAGATGATGTAGGCGCGGTCGACGATGTCGAGCGTCTCGCGGACATTGTGGTCGGTGATCAGCACGCCGATTCCGCGGCGCTTGAGGTCTTTGACCAGATCGCGGATGTCGGCGATCGAGATCGGGTCGATACCGGCGAAGGGCTCGTCGAGCAGCATGATCGTCGGATCGGCGGCGAGCGCGCGGGCGATCTCGGCGCGCCGCCGCTCGCCCCCCGACAGCGCCATGGCGGGCGCGTCGCGCAGCCGCGTCAGCCCGAATTCGTCGAGCAATTCGTCCAGCCGGCGCGCGCGCGTCGCCGCGTCGGGCTCGGCGAGCTCGAGCACGGTCGAGATGTTCTTTTCGATCGTCAGCCCGCGGAAGATCGAGGTTTCCTGCGGGAGATAGCCGAGCCCCAGGATCGCGCGGCGATACATGGGCAGCCCGGTGATGTCCTCATTGTCGAGCAGCACGCGCCCCGAATCGGGCTTCACCAGCCCCATCACCGAATAGAAGCACGTCGTCTTGCCCGCCCCGTTGGGCCCGAGCAGCCCCACCACCTCGCCGCGCCCGACCGAGACCGACACGTCGGTCAGCACCACGCGCTTGTCGTACGATTTGGCGATCGAAATAACCGACAGCCCGTCGCGCACCGGCGTTTCGGTGATCGGCTCGATCTCGTCCAGGGTGGTCACGTCGTCCATCGGCCCTCATGCGCGCTGCTGTTCGCCCGGCCTCGAAAGACCGCCATTGGCAGGATTCCTGCATAGGAATCTCATAACGAATCTAGGCGATCGCCCCCCGCTTCGCCAAGGGGGGCGTGGCACATCGCGACGATTTGCCGATCAGTCGCGGTTGTCGCCGCCGCGATCGGGGACCGAGAAGCGGCCGGTGACGCGGCCGTTCGACTGGGTGGTCGTGCCGGTGCCCGTCGCGCCGGTGCTGCCGCCGGCAACGCCCGATCCGTCGATCACCGCGCGGCCGGTGTCGAGGTTGATCGTCAACCGCCCGCCGTTCACCCGATTGCCGCCCTGGGTCAGCGTCACCCCGCCGATCATCGTGATCACCCGGCGGTTGAGATCGTAGACCGCATAATTGCCGCGGGCACTCTGGTCGGGCCGCGTCACCGTGACGCCCCCCGCCGCGTCGAGCCGCGACACCTGCGGCGATCCGTCGACGATGCGCCCGGTGTAGGAAACGGTGACGCGTGCCGCCTCGAGCGTCATTTCCGCCTGGCGGATGACGACGCCGTCCGACAGGATCGCCTTGTTGGCCTTGTCCTGAAGCTCTCCATGCCCGGCGGAGAAATCGATCGGCGCGCGCGAATTGTGCCGCGACTGCGCGACCGCGCCGGTCGCGAGAAGCGCGAGGAGAAGTGGCAGGAGGCGCGGGCGCGGCATGGCGTGCTATCTGTTGCCTTGCGGCACGATGCGCAAGTGGACGTTGCCGTCGAGCGATACCGTGCGGTCCTCCAGATCGGCGCTCATGCTGTCGGCGCGGAAGTTGCCCTGCGGCGTCGTGCCCGAAACGCCGCCGTCGCTCTTCATCGTGCGCGCCCTGAGATCGACGGTCGCATCCTTGGTGTCGAGCGCATAGCCGCCCGCCGTCCGCACCGTGATCGGCCCGTCGAGCGCGACCTTCTGCGATTCCATATCGTAGCGCCCGCCGGGCGCGGCGATCTTCGCGGGGCCGTCCGAAAGCTGGATGCCCGCGGCGAGATCGTCAAGCCGGACGATCGGCTCGGCCGAGCTGCGCTGCACCGCCGATCCGGCGGCGAGCACGAAGGGCCGCCCCTTGTCGTCCTCGCCGCGATAGGTGGCGGATTGCAGCTTCATGCGCTGCGGCGCGAGATCGACCTTGTTCTTGTCGAGGATGAACGACACGTCGCCGCGCATGTAGAGCGGCGCCATCACCAGGAACGCGGCGAGCACGCCGATCGCGATCGGCAGCGCGACGCGCATGATCGCGATGACGCGATCGTGGCTGCTGCCCGGCGCCGCCCAGACCTGCCGCGCGGTCCGCTGCCGGCGCGCGATCTCAGACATTGTTCGCGCCTATCGGCGAGCGGCACCGGCCCACTCCCCCACCCGGCCACCCATAGGATAATCGCATTGGGTGGCCGGGTGGGGGAGCGGGCCGGTGCCGCCAAACAGAAAGCACCTCAAACATGCGCGAAGATGTCGATTTCGGGCCAGCCGGCGAGATCGAGATCGGCGCGTGCGGGAAGGAAATCGAAACACGCCTGCGCGAGCTCGGTGCGCCCCTCGCGCGCCAGCCGGCGGTCGAGCTCCTCGCGCAACGCGTGGAGAAAGCGCACGTCGGATGCGGCATAATCGCGCTGCGCGTCCGACAGCACGGGCCCGCCCCAGTCCGACGATTGCTGCTGCTTGGAGATGTCCTGGCCCAGCAGCTCGCGCACCAGCTCCTTCAGGCCGTGCCGGTCGGTATAGGTGCGCACCAGCCGCGATGCCGTCTTGGTGCAATAGACGGGCGCCGCGACGACACCGAGATAATACTTGATCGCGGCCAGATCGAAACGCGCGAAATGGTAGAGCTTGAGCCGCGCCGGATCGGCGAGCACCGCTTTCAGATTGGGCGCCGCATAGCTGCTGCCGGGATTGAAGCGCACCAGATGCTCGTCGCCGCGGCCGTCCGAAA